>Ga0268285_1001404_pt1 | contig 11640 bp, 9 predicted proteins | sample saktaG_2_FD_190144 | JGI IMG/M metagenome (GOLD analysis project Ga0268285, IMG submission 190144) | Saline water microbial communities from Sakinaw Lake, British Columbia, Canada - sak_2013_06_06_120m | ecosystem: Environmental > Aquatic > Non-marine Saline and Alkaline > Saline ... | reverse complement strand
ACCAATAACCAGTCTTTTATATATCATAAAGTTTTCGGTCAAGTTTAACTATTATTCAAGAATATATCGTCATCTATTTTTACGCTTGATTCGAGTATCTTGGAAAGGAGGCTGAATAGTTACTAAATTTTTAATCTCTCTGGCCATTGCAATAGCATCCTGAAGTTCGGGGAGATGAGGTGCAATCTCGGCCAATGTCCACGCTCTAGCAACTTCGTCATCAATCGTCTGAACAACTGCTATTGTTTCTTTAATTGCATCTGTTTTCAGAGGTTCTGGTAAGTCGGAGGCCATCTCGGCGGTTAACCTTGCCTTCAAATATCCCTTTTCAATTTTAGGCGCAGGCTCACTTAAAGATCTACATGACATCGCAGATTTGTCTTTATCCCCGTCTTTCTGAGCTCCAGTAAGTTTGGGTACAATTCTGGCCATAACATTCAAAACCATATTTCTACTTTTTATATACTTGATGATATTTAAAGCGTCTTGAAGTTTTGCAAGCCAAGGAGCAATTCCTGCCAGCGCTTTTTCCTGTGAACTCTCGTCGCCTATTTTCTTTACTAGTTTAAGAGCTTCGTCAAGTGCGGCCGTCCTCTTGGGTTCTGAAAGTGTAGGCGCGATCTCAGCCATAGCCGTTCCTTTTGAAACCTGCCCCTTTATTCTCTCGATTAGTTCAAGAGCCACATCAAGCACTTTTGCCTTATGGGATTCTGGAAGTTTAGACGCGATCTCGGCCAATGACCGTACACTTTCCAATATCTCCATATCCTTAATTTCCATAGCAATTGAACGGGACTCTTCCGGGTCTAGACGCTTATATCCGATCCAGGGCAACGACCTTATCTTTGCCCCCACATCTTTATCTCTGATTTCGCTTGCAATCGAAACGGCCTCTTTTAGTGCCTCTTCAGGATCTGACAGTCTAGGTGCAATCTCGATCAGAGACTTAGCCCTATCAAAATCATCATCTATTTTCTTTATGAGTCTGGCAGACTCGTTTAGGACATCCGCCTTCTGAGAGCCGGTGAGTTCGGTTGCTATCTCAGCCAACGCTACCGCTCTCATCTTTAAATTCATGATTTCTCTGGATACTGCGAGGGCCTCTTCTGGGTCAGAAAGTTTAGGTACAATCCCGGCTATAGCTATCGCTCTGTACCCAAAATCCGTGATATTTCTTGCTACTGAAAGGGCAACTTCAGTATGGAGAAGTTTAGGTGCGATCTCAGCCAATGCTTTTGCTTTCACACCCTCATCTTTAATATCGCTGGCAACAAGCAGGGCTTCCAGTAATGTTTCTTCAGGATCAGGAAGTCTAATCGCGATCTCGGCCAATGTACTTGCTTTCACACCTTTATCTTTAATATCGCTGGCAACAAGCAGGGCCTCCAATAGGGCATCCTCAGGATCGGGAAGTCTTGGTGCAATCTCGGCCAATGCTCTTGCTCTTACGCTCTCGTCTTTAATTTCTCTGGCAATTATGAGGGCCTCTTTGGGGAAGCTAACACAGAGTGAGAACGATAGCAGTCTTAATGCGTAATAACGCTGTTCTGGATTTGGCTTTTGTCTAGCATATGCAAGACCTTGGGCAATCGACCATATGTTATGCTCTACCAGTAAGACTATCAGATTTGGAGGGATGTTAGCTGACAAATTATTTATTGAGGCTATTATAAGTGCATAGCGAGTTTCCAAATCGAATGCCTGTGGCGTTTCAGCCTTCTCGATTTTAGCTTCGGATGAAAATTCTGTTAACTGCCAAGCACGAGCAATATCCTCAAAGAAGCCTGAAGTTTGGCCTAAGGATTCACGGGTCTGATACCATCCATTTTTGCCTTCAGCAGTCTCTTCTCGGAGCAAGGCATGGATTTCTTCTACTTTGTTGGCCTTTTCCATATGCCAAACAAGATTAGCGTAAATGTAGCCATCGTTTGGTAGCGTGTGCCATAACCCATCTATGGTTTGTGATCGGTAGCGTTCAAGCAGACTGGAGTGCACCTTTTGAATAGTAAGACCTAGTCCACACGGATCCGTTACACTTGCAGATGCTACAGGAGCTAACATCAGACTTCTGGAGAAATCGTGAAGCAAATCATGAATTCGATAAGTTTGAACATCCCCAAGCTTTGGACCTGGCAAAAGCAAAGCTTTGTTTCGTAAATAACGTAAGGTCTCCCTGGCGCTTCTCAAATCAACATTCCATAGAGTGGTTGCCATCTTCGGTGAGAGAAGAACGTCTTCAGGGAGGACGCCCAACCAGGAAAAGGCAACACGCTTCTTTTCTGGCATACTTTGGATACTGAGCCGGAATGATGCCCTCAAGCTAAGATTTCTGCGGGTTGCCTCATCCAGCTCCTCCACACCGGGCTTTTCCAGAGCCTCCAACCTGGCGATTTCAGCCCTGAGCTCCTCTAAAAGCTCAGCCCAAGAAACGCCGTCTTCTACCTGGGCAGCAATCAAGTTAAGCGCTAGGGGTAAGTATCCAACCTCTTTCGCCAAATCAAGGGCTTCTTGTTGTTCTGCCTCATTGAGTTCACGACCCAAACGTTTGGACAAGAGAGCCAGAGATTGGCCTTCCGTCATCACGTCCAGGTCGTAAACTCTCGCGTCTACGGCTTCGGCTATGAGGGAATCTCTGGTCGTTATCACCAACGAACAACGGGGCCCACCTACTCGGAATGGTTGAACGTGGGCCGAATTCCAGGCGTCATCAACTACCAGAAGAGCGGTCGCGTCGTGCAAAAGGGTGGACAGATGCATCGACGCCGCTGTAGGAGTTGTTGGACGAAATTCGTAGTCGCCAAGTGCCTGAATCCAAACGCTCAATAAAGATAGCAAATCCGGCTCTTGACCCAGTGTAGCCCAGAGTATGCCGTCCGAAAACTGGTTTACGACCTCCTCATCGTGAGCGAGACTTGAGGCTAGGACCGTCTTTCCGATCCCCCCAAGGCCATGAAGGGCGCTGACCACCAGCACACCAGGCCGATCCGAAATGTTCGTTAGAAGGCGGCGCTTTACCTCTTCGCTCTTTTCAGGTCGAGGGATGAAGTGCTCAGGCAGGGGTGGTGCCTGGAAGGGCGCACGGGCAGCACGTTTTTGAACTGATCTTTTATTTTGTTCTCGCTCCCAATTGTGAATGGCCTGCCGTATCTTTCCGCTCAAGTCTTCCGGGCTTTCGAAAGAGTCGCGTATGCGCTCACTATCAACACGTTTTCTAAAAGTCCGCTGTTTTTCATAGATCTCATCGGATTCTCGGAGACTTGGAGGTGGTGAAACTGCATCGGTAGCTACGAACATTAGCCTTGGAATCTCAGCCCCAACTGCGGCATCATACTCCTGCTCTGTATACGACGTTTCGCATCCGTCGGGGCAGCTTCCGTAAAGGTGCCCCACTATGCCCACGAATAAATTGCACTCTTCCACCCTGGCGTGGCAGAACTCATCTGACTCATAATCCCGCGCGCCGAAATCCTCCATGCGGACGCAGTGATAGCCGTCGAGGCCCTCGATGGCATCGTAAGCTGCCTCTCGGTACTCTTTCAGATCTCTGGCCGTGGAGCTGAAGAAGACCTTTTTGATGGGCATGGGAATTCAGATCGAAGGTTAGCCGAGGGTCTAAAAATAGTTTTGGAGCGCACCTGCTGAAAATATGCCATCTTCCTCCATTCTCGCCCAGCTCGGCGGGAAGGAAACGGCCTACCTTTCGCTTTCGCCTGCGCCGCCCGCCATCGCCCTCCAGGCGGCGAGCGCCGACCTCACCCCTGCACCTCGCCCTCGATCCCCAAAATGAAGCTCCTCACGGGCACCTCCTTTCCCGCGATCTTCAGGGCCTGCTTCACGAAGGCGGTGCAATCTCCCGCGATCAGGAGGCGCGCGCCCCCGAAGCAAGTGGATTTTCACTTTCAAATTACAGTCAAAAGCACATACTGCAAACTGCAGAGAATTCTGAAAAATCAAATTGCGTGCGGCCACCCCGCCCTAAAGGGCGGGGTATGCTTCGGGCCGCACGCCCGTTTTTCTGGATTTCAGAAATCTTCGAGTCTTCGTTGCCCAGATTCCCTTGATCCGCATGATTGAAACTCAGCTTTCGGTTTCCCCTGAGACTCCTTAATATGGTGCTTGATTGTGTCAGCAGTCACCAATGTTTTATCGATTTAAAAGAGCACAAAAAACGTGCGAGGGTTCACTTCATCCCCGACCTAAAGGTCGGGGTATTCGTGACCCTCCGCGCTCCCGAAGTAATAAGTTCAAATAGTTAGGTTCATGACTATAACCCACACAAAACAGCGAGGAGCCTAATTTTTAACCAGCTCGATCATAAAGCCCAGCCGCATTTTTCTGCCGTTTCTTTTTTATGGCCCGCCATTTCAGCTTGAACCATGAGACCCAGCACCTTCGATGTGACCGAGCAGCGCACCAAGATCACCGTCTTCAGGGTCGGCAGGATCTGGACCTTCAAGCAATTCTTCGGGGACAAGGAGATCTTCAAAGTTCTGGCCGATCATTACAGCCGCGAGAACTATCGCTTTGAGTTTCTCACCGAGTACGAGAGGGACGAGGCCTTCAAAAGGCTAAAGGCCCGGGGCTTCGACTTCCATGTGGTCGAGGACCTGGCCGGGTACGTCGTCAGCCTCGATCGATCCAGCAAATACGCGCCGGTTCTGAAAAACTCCATCGAGCACGTTGAAACTCAGAACGAGCGGGTATTCCTGATGAAGGACCTCGTCTCGGTGGAAGAAGCCCTCGAGTTCGGGGCCGAGATCTACGATGGTATCATCCCCTTCTGACCCGCCTGAAAGGGGTGCTGAAAGCGAAGAGCAGAGGCGGGACCAGGGTGCAGGTTCGGTCGAAGTTGGGACAACTTATATACAATATTTCAGCCAATCTACTTCTCATGAAAGAGAGATTTCTGGCGGTCGTCCTTGTCGCCTTCATCGTGATTGGTGCGGCTACAGCCATGCCGCCTTCTGAGCGGGGCGAGCTGCAGGACCGGAGCAGCGCCACCTTCCTCGACGTCGTCTCGATCCGCGACGCCGTTGATGCGATGCCCAAGGCGGATCTCGACGAGAACGAGACTGAAGGAATCCTGTACATGAGAGAGGAGGAGAAGCTGGCGAGAGACGCCTACCGGGTCTTTTGGGACCGGTACGGACTTGCTGTCTTCGAGAACATCACCGACGCCGAGGAGACTCACATGGACTCGGTGAAGGTTCTCATGGACAAATACGAGCTTGAAGACCCGATCCTCGAAGCTGGAAAATTCGCCAACCACGACCTTCAGGCCCTGTACGATGACCTGGTGAAGCAGGGCAATTCGTCTGTGGAGGAGGCTCTGCGCGTCGGCGCGGTCATCGAGGAGACGGACATCCAGGCCCTCCTGGTGAGGTTGGCCGACACCGACAACGACGACATCGGTCTCGTCTACGAGTCGCTGATGAGAGGATCGAGAAACCACCTACGAGCCTTCGCAAACAACCTGGAACGGCGCGGGATCGAGTACACCCCTCAGGCCCTGAGCCAGGAGGAGTTCGACCAGATCGTCGGCAGTTCCGTCGAGAGAGGGCCCTATCAGTCTTAGGACATTTTATCCTTTTTTGAAATTTCTACCACCTCCGGAAGGAGTCCCTTATCCGCTTTTTGAACTCCCAGATCTCCCGTTCCGAGACGTTCATCCTCCATCCCAGGTCGTAGAAGTCCTTCTCCCGCCCGATCCCGGTCAGGATCGGCCTCAGGAAGCACTCGCACTGCCTGCCGTCGAGGCCGCGTTCGTTGCACCTCCAGCCATCCCCGTCCTTTAGGTGGTTTGACAGAAGGTGGCCGCAGACGCAGCATATCCCGTTTCTGTAGTCGGGTCGCAGCGCCTCAGGCCGTCCTTTGGGAAAGGATGGATCCATAATCGTCAATTCCTCTTCGAGCTCGCTTCTGAAACCTGGTTTCCCACGCCGATCAGACAATGGTGTGGTTGGGCGGGAGAAATGCCCGGTGCCCGAAGGGCGTCCCGGCGGGCCTTATTCCCTCCTCCCACGAATGAAGGCGCCTTTTGTTGTGCCGCCCAGCGACATCTGCCTCGCCTCTCTCTTGAGCCGGTCGAGATCCCCACCCTCCAGCGCCTCGTTGTATATCTCGGCCATCTTTTGGGCGTACTTGCCCGTCCTGCCCCGGGCGTCGATGGCAAACGATCCGATCCCCATCTCGGCAAGCTTCGGCACCTGGTCTATCAAGGAGAGCTCGACGGCGTTAAAAACGTGGGTCCGGCACTCTCCGTCCCTTCTGACAGGAAAGACGCGCCTTGTCTCATCCTCTATTCCCCAGAACGCCTCTCCGGACTTTGCAACAGACTCGCAGCCCAGAGCCGATGAAATAAGGCAGTTTTCGGCCACCATAGCCTCGACGCTCCCCTGGACCACCACCTCTAGATCCGGGAGGTTTGGGATCGATTGAGACCTCGAAGCCATCTTCTCCATCTCCCGGGCCGAAAGTTCCGGCGAGAGGGTCAGCCTCCGAAAGCTGGAAGCCAGCGCCTCGACGGTGAGGCTGTTCCAGACGTTCAGACCCACGGACCCCGATACCCTCATCTCGGAAACCTCAGCCTTAACGGTCTCGGCGGCCCCCACCCCCTCGACCATCACCTCCTCCACCTCAGCCTTTTTCAGCAGAGGTGCTGCAAAGTCCAGAAAACGGCGTCGGGCTATCCTCGGCCACTTCCAGATGAGGTCGGCGTTCCCTATCTCGCAGATCTCTTTTGCCAGGTGGAGCGTCTCCAGGACCTCACCGGGACCTGTCTTTCCGGGTCGGCACCTCCTGCCCTCGGCGATTCCGATCTCGGGCTCGAAGTAGACTCGGCGGCATCCTGCCTCGACCGCCCCGGAGACCGCCTCCAGGGAACTCGCATAGACCGAAACCGACGGTTTCGATATGCTGGGAGGCGGGCGGATGGGCGCGGTCCTTCGTCTCTCAACCAGCCTGTCGAGCCTCTCCAGCGCCCCTCTCACTTCTTCATCGGACGGCCTGAAGGTGGCTGCCATCTCCCGCTCGACCTTTTCCAGAAACTCCCGCCTCAGCCTGTTCAGCTCTCCAAGGGGGGCGAAGAGCCCGCCCGGATAGTCCATCTCAATCTTCCTGACGACAAAGGGAGTGCCCCCTGTCTTTCGAAGCTGGGCCTCGATCTGATCTTCCGATAGGGGCCGTTTGATGGCCGGCTCCATCGAAAAGTCGGCTTTGAGAACGGCGTTCACCTCTTTCCCGTCTGCAAGGACGACTCTGCCCTCCAAGGCGGGCCTTCCCTCGTCCCATTCGACCAACAGATCTATGGGGATCTCCGGCTCGGCCCGAGGTCCAGAACTTTCGCCGAGCCCCGCTCTCCTGGTGAGAAAGACCTCGTCCCCCCTTTCTACGGGCCCCTGGACGACGAGCCTGATCAGACCGTCGCCGACCTGGAATGGGGATCTGACCACCACTCCCACCTCTTTCTCACTCGAGAATATGACCAGGCCGTCCCCCTGCCCTGGGACGAGATCGCCCTCTATCTTCACGGTGGCCACCTTCCTGCGCCCGTCCCAGGAGACGACAGACCCCACTCGAAGGCCCCGGTTGTCGGACCGATCCGTGCTCACAAGCTCTCCCCGGGCGGCGCCACAGATGCAACCCGCTGTGAAATCCCGGTTGAAGGCGAGGGCGAGGTCTCTATTGTCCTCCTCGGACGCAGCCCACTCGCCCCTGGATATGGCGTCAAGAGCCCTCCTGTAGATCGAAACGACGGCTCTCACGTACTCGGGCGACTTCATCCTCCCCTCGATCTTCAGAGCCTCGATCGGGATCTTCACCAAATCGTCCAGATGGGGGTAGACGGTGAGGTCTCTTGTGGAGATCAGGTAACTCCCCTTATGGGGGACATTTACCAGCTCCAGGGGCCTTCCATAAGCGTCTTGCCTCCCGCCCCTGAGGAGCCTGTAGGGCTTTCTGCAGGGCTGGGCGCACATCCCTCGGTTTCCGCTCCGCCCGCCGATCACCGATGAGAGGAGGCACTGGCCAGAGTAAGAGTAGCAGAGGGCGCCGTGGGCGAAGACCTCGACGCCGATGGGGGCTTTTTTGGCGATCTCATCCACCTCGGCAGGGGCGAGTTCCCTTGCGAGAACCGCCCGTTTCAGCCCCATCCCCGCAGCCCATTCTGCCCCTTCGAGGCTGCATATCGTCATCTGGGTGGAGGCGTGTAGCTCCAGGTCGGGCACAAGCTCCCTTGCGAGCCGGACGACACCCAGGTCCTGAACCAGGACAGCGTCCGCCCCGACCTCGTGGAGCCAGACTAGACGATGGGCTACGTCCTCGACTTCCGTCTCCGAGATGAGGGTGTTCACGGTGACGTAGACCTTGACGCCCCTGAGGTGGGCGTAGCCTATGGCCCTCTCAAGCTCAGAGTCGTCGAAGTTTGGGGCGTTCTGCCTCGCACCGAACCTCTTACCTGCGAGGTAGACGGCGTCAGCTCCCGACTCGACCGCCGCTTCCAGCCCCTCCCATGACCCGGCCGGGGCGAGGAGCTCAGGCACCTCTCCAGATCGTCTCACGGTCAACTACCTGGAAGGGCGAGATATATCTTTATCTGATTCCATCAAACCTCATCTTGTGGAACTCGTCTACGCCCTCGCCCTTCTGATCACAGGAGTCGCTGCGGGCTTCGCCTCCGGGATGCTGGGGGTCGGAGGCTGCTCCATCATGGTGCCGGTCCAGTTCTGGGTTTTGACCTCCATGGGGGTCGAGCCGACCATGGCCACCCGGATCTCTTTTGGGACCGCTCTCGCTGTGGCCCTTCCCACCACCATCAACGCCGCCCAGGGCCATTACCGGAGGGGTGCGGTCGTCCCGAGAGCCGGCCTCCTCCTCGGCATCACCGGCCTCGTCGGCGCTTTCTTCGGAGGCGCCGTGGCGGCCCACGCACCCGGAAACCTCCTCAGAATCATCTTCGGCCTGATCATAATCGCGGCCGCTCTGAGGATGGTGACGGGCCCCGATCCCAAAGCCGGAGAAGGTGGTGGAGAGGGTGGAGAGGGAGAAGGAGGTGAGGGGCTTGTTGCAAGGAGCGACTCCCGCTACCTTCTTTTGGGCCTTCCCCTCGGCTTCATATGCGGCCTCATCGGGATCGGGGGCGGGGTGATCATGGTCCCGGTCCTCTCGATGGTGATGGGCTTTGGGATGCACAGGGCTGTAGGAACATCCACCGCCGCCATCATCCTGACGTCGTCGGGGGGCGTTCTCTCCTACGTCTTAAACGGCCTGAGCGTCTCTGGCCTTCCTCCCCACTCCCTTGGCTACGTCAACCTCCTCCAGTTGGCGCTCCTTGCAGGGACGAGCATCCCGATGGCCTGCGTCGGCGTCAGGGTCGCCCACCGGCTTCCGGCCAGCCGGCTGAGGGCGGTCTTCACAGTCCTGATGTTTTACATGGCCCTGAAGATGATGGGGATCTTCGAGCTGCTCCACCTTCCGATATGACGTTGCTCCAGCAAAGCCCACCTAAAACTTTTTTGCAGATTAGAGCGAAGACGTCCGATCGGAGGTGTAACCGACGAGATCGAAGCCGTTCTTGGTCCTGGCGCTGCTGGCGCTCCTGTTGCCCGTGGCCGTGCTGGCTCAAATTCCGGGCGACGAGAACGGGACAGATCAAGTTGCAGGTCCGAGTGGCAAGGCGGACAGTCCCGTTAATGAGAGTAGAGATCTATTTGACTATATTCAAATTATTGGAATAATTCTCGGCAGTTTAGTAAGTTTAATATTAATTTATAAATTTATTCGGAAGAAAGATGGAGCCAACCAGTCGCTTGGAAACAGTTACAACGTCGAGAACACAAAAGACAGTGCTATCTCTGCGGGTGATCACAGCCCCGCGGTCAAGGCCGATCGTATAGAAGGCGGCGTACATATCGAATATCATAGCTCAATTGAGTCACCAAAAGCAGGCAAACCTCCTGGTAAGATCTCCAACTTCCCCCAACCTCACAACCGCAACTTCACCGGCCGAGAATCGCTTCTGAACGATCTCCACGAGGCCCTCGCCTCTGGCAAGTACGCGGCCTTCACACAGACCCAGGCAATAACCGGCCTTGGAGGCGTGGGCAAGACCCAGCTCGCTCTGGAGTACGCCTACCGTCACAAAGGGGATTACAACATCCTCTGGTGGGTCAGATCAGAGGAGCCTGCCACCCTCGGGGACGACTACCGAGAGCTGGCCGCAGAGCTGAATCTGCCGCCGATAGAAGACCCGCGCGAGGTCGTCAAGGCAGTCCGGACCTGGCTTGAGCAAAACGGGGATTGGCTTCTTGTCTTCGACAACGCCCAGAGGTTCGTAGACCTCAAAGACTACCTGCCAAAAGCGAGCGGAGGTCACGTGATCATAACCTCCCGAAACCAGAGCTGGGGAAACGTCGCCGAAATGCTATCTGTTGACGTCTTCACGCCAAAAGAGTCGGTCGAGTTTCTCCGCAAGAGAACAGGGCAAAAAGACGACGAAGCTGCCAAGGCCCTCGCAGAAGCGCTCGGAAACTTGCCTCTGGCGCTTGAGCAGGCAGGAGCCTACATCAAAGAGACCGGAATCACGACGGCAGCCTATCTGACTCTCTTTCAGAAGCGCCACGAAGAGCTTCTCGATCGATGCAAGCCCTCAGAATACCCGGACACAGTGGCCACCACCTGGGACCTCTCGTTTAAGAAGGCCCGAGAAGAGGTGCCTGTAAGTTCAGACCTTTTGAACCTGAGCTCCTTCCTGGCACCCGACGAGATACCGAAATCTCTTCTCGTCGAGGGCTCTGAACACCTGCCGGAACCTCTGGCATCAGCAGTCTCCGATGAGATCTTGCTGAATGACGCCATCGCAGCTCTGAAGCGCTACTCTCTATTGAGCGTGACCGACGACGCACTCTCAATCCACAGGCTCGTCCAGGCGGTGACGAGGGACCGGCTGAAGGAAGAGGGCGAGGAGAAGACCTGGGCAGGGGCTGCGGTCAGGCTCGTGAATGGGGCATTTCCTGCCGAAAGCTACGACATCAGAAACTGGCCCACGTGCTCACTTCAGCTCCCGCACGCGCTCGCCTCAGCCAAATACGCAGAAGAGCTGAATGTGGCTCCTGAAACTGCAAGCGGCCTGCTGAACAACGTCGGCCCGTACTTGATCCAACGCGCTGAATTTTATGAGGCTAAATCTATCTGGGAGAGGGCGCTGAAGATCAAGGAGAAATCCTACGGCCCCGACCATCCCGATGTGGCCGCAACCGTCGGCAACCTCGGCCTCGTCCTGCGACACTTGGGCGACCTCGAAGGAGCGAGGAAGTGCCAGAGGAGGGCGCTGAAGATCGAGGAGAAATCCTACGGCCCCGACCACCCCGATGTGGCCGCAACCGTCATGAATCTCGGCAATGTCCTTTACCTGCAGGGCGACCTCGAAGGAGCGAGGAACTGCCAGGAGAGGGCGCTGAAGATCGAAGAGAACGCCTACGGTCCCGACCATCCCGATGTGGCCCGAACCGTCGAGAGCCTCGGCCTCGTCCTGCGAGCCTTGGGCGACCTCGAAGGAGCGAGGAACTGCCAGGAGAGGGCGCTGAAGATCAAGGAGAAATCCTACGGCCCCGACCATCCCGACGTGGCAGCAACCGTCATGAA
>Ga0268285_1001401_pt1 | contig 11655 bp, 12 predicted proteins | sample saktaG_2_FD_190144 | JGI IMG/M metagenome (GOLD analysis project Ga0268285, IMG submission 190144) | Saline water microbial communities from Sakinaw Lake, British Columbia, Canada - sak_2013_06_06_120m | ecosystem: Environmental > Aquatic > Non-marine Saline and Alkaline > Saline ... | reverse complement strand
CCATCCATTTTAGATAATTCAACTAATTTTTGAGGACTAAACTTTGCATTGATTCTAAATCCTTTCTCAAGAATATTCTCCAGACGCCCATTATCAATAACAATCAATGCTCCCATTCTTGCCATAAGTAAATCATTAAGGGCTGCTCTAATAGAAGTTCCAGGTGCAAACATTTTAAGAACGTCTACAAAATCCTTCTCTTTTTTAGCTTTAATTTTCTTTGGAGAATTTTTAACAACTTCTTGTTCTTTTGAATTCTCACCTATAGAACTTTTAACAACTTCTTGTTCTTTTGAATTATTCTCTTCTGTAGCACTTTTAACAACTTCTTCTTTTTTTGAATTCTCTTCTTCCATGAAAAAAAGAAAATTCCCAAATATATAAGTTTTTAGTAGGCTTATTTAACAGAAGCGTAAATTAGGGGCAAAGCAATAGTTGCATCACAAAAAACATCTACAAAATTTGCACCCCCCTTCATTTTCCCCCAAGAAATTCCTTCTCTTAAAGGAGCACCTGAACTCCCGCCTGGTTCTATTCTATCTGTCGTAATTTGAATACCATAATCAGAACCTTTTGAAAACTGTAATGATTGCTGGATAAAATTCTTTGGAGTCCCCCCACCTACATAAATAACGCCTGCCTTTTTAGCTTTCCACGAGAAATCTATAATATCATTCATATCTGCAAAAACATCAATATTTGTTTTCTCTTTTCCTTCTGCAATTCTTCCCCAAATCATAAGCCCTATTCCAGAATCTGCAATCCCAGGACAAAAAATAGGAAGTTTCTTTTCATAACATTTCTTTAGAATACCTTCTCCAGGAGTTAATTCCCCTAATTTCCACAAAAAATCCTTGATATTCTCACATTTTCTTAACTCATCATAGTTTTCCTTAAAGAAGTCTTCTAATTTCTCATAAACAGAATTCTTCATAAAAACATTATGAATTCTATCAATTCCTGCTTGATTTAACTTTTCATCATCTTCAAATTCGCTCCCTGCATAATGCTTCCCCCCTAAAGATTCAATTAAATCATGAGTAAGATTTGCTCCTGTTGTTACAAAGATATCTACATCATCGAGCATATCCATTATAATCTGTTTCATTCCTGCAGGAACCATTGCACCTGCAACCCCTAAAAAAACCCTGCATTCTTCATCTTCAAACATTTTCTTCATAATAGAACTTGCTTCAGATATCTTTCTAGCTCCAAAGCCCATGTTTCCCATTTTCTCAGTCAAATCCGAAACTTTCATATCCTTCTCTATTTTAAGATGCTTAATCTCTTCCATAGTAATCTGTTAAAAACTTAATTTTAAAAAGTTATGTATTTATGTATTCCGATGAATTGGGGAAAATTAGCAACAATAAATTTGTATAGTTGTAATAAAGAATATATAAGAAACAAATCAAAAATAAAAGAATTCGTTGTAAAACTCTGTAAAGTAATAAATATGAAAAGATTTGGATCAACAACTATGAAAAGATTTGGAGCAGGAAAATTAAAAGGTTATTCTGTAATGCAATTTATTCAAACATCTTCTATAACAATTCACTTTGATGAGGAAGAAAATAGGGCTTTCATAGATATTTTTAGTTGTAAGGATTTTGATTCAAAAATAGCTGAAAAATTCTCAAGAGATTTCTTTGAAGCACAAAAATCAAAAAGAAGGATTCTTCTAAGAAGATAAAATCAATCTATATATTTTATAATCTAAATATTTTTAAACAAAAAACCACGTTTAAAGATACAATGAATAAATGGATTGGGCTTTTTATTGGATTAATCTTAGTGATTGCTACTGTATATTTTGCTGGGATGAATACCTGGGAACTTAGATATGCTGCAATAACTGTATTCAAAGGAATGTTAATCTGGATTGTATTTTTTATAGGATTACTGCTAATAATTTTGGGAATAAGTGATTTAAAAGATTAATTTCCTAAAAGATATATAAGTGTTCCTTCTATAATTCCTGCAATAATTAAAAGAGGTACTACAATAAATAAAAATACTCTTAGAGAATTTAAAAGAAAATCTCTAAAAGATTTTTGTTTCTTTTTTTGAAAAACAAAACTTCCTAATTTTAAACCAATCCCTAATGAAATAAAGATAGCAGGTAATTCAAAGATTCCATAAGGCAAAATTCTCCATAAACTAAGAATGCCATATTCTACAACAGTTAATGAAGAAACAAATCCTAAGAGATATCCATTTGCTATAAGTGCGAGAATAGGAAATACTCCCAAAGCGATTCCAAAAACCATCCCAAAAAAACTACTTTTAAGATTATTAATAAAGATAAAACTTATAAGTTCAGTAGCAGACATCCCTTGAGTTTTTTCTAATAACTCTTGTATAAATGTAAAGATATAATTTAATATCTCCTCGGTTGGAGAGACAAAAAAAGCAAGAATAAAAAAAGCAAAAAAAATCCCTATAGATATGTAAATAAAATTTTTAGATTCTTTAATATATTTCCAACTTTGCTTGTATTCTTTTTTTAAATTAAAACCCCTTTTTTTCTTCATTATGAAAAATGCTTTTGAATTGCTCGAATTTTATTAGGGTACCTAGTTCTTAAATATATTCCATATACTAAACCCACAATTAACCCTCCAAGATGTGCAGTATTTCCTATACCAATATTTGCTGTAGCAGAAATTATCCATAAGATAATTAATAGTCCTGGGGCAGCATATTTCATTTTTATAGGTATTGGAATAAACATAACATAAACAGGAAGGTTTGGAGTAATCAATACCAAAATACCTACTAATCCAAATAAAGCCCCTGAAGCACCAACAGCATAAGCATTAAAATTAGCTGGAAAAATTAAAGAGAGTAAAACAAAAAACAATCCTGCTATTAATCCTGAGATTAAGTAAAATAAGATATATCTTTTTTTCCCCAAAATTCTCTCTACTAATGAACCTATAAAAAATAAAGAAAGCATATTTACAAATAAATGAAATATTCCTCCGTGCATAAACATACTAGTTAAAAAAGTCCAAATATATTGTCCTGCAAATATATTTGCTGGTTTTAAAGCTATAAAATCGATAGATAAAAGTTCAGTAGAGATGAATATCAAGAAAAGGATAAATAAAACTACATTTATCAAAATAAGTGTAGTATTTACACTTAAACTTTCAAAGATATTCTTTTTTCTCGAAGGAATATTATAAATTCTAACCATTTATTTTTTCTTCTTTACATATTTAGTCTTTTTAATAGGTCTTTTCTTAACCACCCTCTTCTTATTAGGCTTTTTAGTTTTCTTTTTCACAATCTTCTTCTTATTAGGCTTTTTAGTTTTCTTTTTCACAATCTTCTTCTTATTAGGCTTTTTAGTTTTCTTTTCTATTTTTTTCTTTGCAGCTCTTCTCTTTGCTGTAGCAACTGCTTTTTTCTTTACTTTTTCAGCGATCTCTATTTTAACCTCTTTTGCACGCTGTTTATCAATCTTACCTTGTTCTTTGTTAATTTCTTCTTGAACTAATTTTAATTTTTCTTCTAATTTATCTACTTCTCTTTTAAGTTCTTTTAATACTTTAGTACTATCTTTTAAGCTATAAACTTCTCCACATTCATTACAGGTAAATTCATGCAACAAAGCATTTTCTGCATTAACTTCTATGTTACATTGTTCACAAACATAAAATTCTTTGGTTTCTCTACTTTTTACCTGATTTTTTAATTGTTCGATTCTTTTATCAATCATATTTGCTAAAAATTCCAAAGATTTCAATATTTCAATTCTCCAAAAATAGGTATACCACCCTTTCCTTTTATCTTTCTTTCTTATAGAGGAAATTAGTCCTTGATCAGATATCTTATACAAAATATTCCTAGTTTGATTGATTGTAATTCCTAATTTTTTTGCAATTATAAATTCATTTACATATTTCTTTCCATCTAACAAATCAATTATCTCTTCTGCTTGTTTACCGACGACAATGGCCACTACTTCTTTAAGAAATGTTTTAAGCATCTTTCTATTAAAAAGAATCCAAATAAATACCTTTCGGTTTATTCCTTAAAAAGATAAAAGTTTTTAAACCTATATTGTATTTTATATATATCCAAAACTCTATATTAAATAATATTCCTTAAGTAGGGTTCAAATATAAAATGGGGTTGTTTAAAAAAGAAAAGATAAGTGAAAAAGAAGGGGGACTTCCTCAATTACCTGAACTCCCTAGACTTCCAGAGTTAGCAAAGATAGGAGAAAAAGGACTTTATTCTCAATCAGTTAATCAATTACCAAGATTCCCAAATAATTCTTTTGGAGAAAAATTTTCTCAGAATACAATTAAAGAAGCTGTAGCTGGGGAGGAAGAAGGTGATGAGGGTTTTGATGCAAATGACTTTGCAGAACAAATGCAAATGATGCAAAAACCTCCAAAAACACAATTTACTGGAAAAATTCCCCATGAATTTCAAGAAGCATCTACAAGGATTAAAAAAGCAGAACCAGTTTTTATAAGATTAGATAAATTTGAAGAAAGTTTGGACTTATTTCAGAAAGCAAAAAAACAAATATTTGAAATAGAAACTATGCTTAACAACATTGGAAAATTAAAAGAACAAGAAGAAAAAGAATTAGAATTTTGGGAAAAAGAGATGCAATCAATAAAAACACAAATTGAAAAAGTTGATAAAGATATTTTTTCTAAGATAGAATGAGCGAATTAATTCACGTAAAACTAGAATATGATGAAGCACTTCAATCTAAAAAAGATATTTTGAGCTCTGAGCTTGGTTTATTAAAAGTTGCAAAAGCTATAAAGAAATATCAAATATTAAGATCAGATGAATTAAAAATAAAGCTAAGACTTCATAGAAAATTAGCAGAGTTAAAAACAAATATAGGAAGATTACAACAAGTTCTTCCTAAAATAAAAATACCTGAAATACTTGAAGGAAAAAGAGAATCTTCTGAAGAACAAATAGTAAAACCAAGAGTAGAAAAAAGAGCTCATGATAGCGGTTTAGAAGCTCAATTAGAGGAAATTCAAGCAAGATTAAAGCAACTTGGTTAACATCAAACAATTTTTAAAACTCTGTTTCTTAAAAAGAATAAGATGGATAGAAAAGAATTAATAAGGGAATATTTAGAATTCTTTAAATCAAAAGACCACAAAATAATCCCAAATGCTTCACTTATCCCTGAAAATGACCCCACAGCATTATTCATAAGTGCAGGAATGCATCCTTTAGTTCCTTTTTTACTTGGCCAACCCCATCCTTCTGGGAAGCGTCTTTGCAATGTGCAAAAATGTATAAGAACAACAGATATAGAAGAAGTAGGAGATAATTGTCACCATACTTTTATTGAAATGCTTGGGAACTGGAGCTTGGGAGATTATTGGAAAAAATATGCAATTAAATATAGTTTTGAATTCTTAACAAGAATTCTAAAAATTCCAAAAGAGGAAATAACAGTTACCTGCTTTAAAGGAGAAGGAAACGTACCAAAAGATAATGAATCTGCAGAAATTTGGAAAGATTTAGGAATTAAAAAAATAAAATTTCTTGGAATGAAAGATAATTGGTGGGGACCTGCAGGAGAAACAGGACCTTGTGGGCCAGATACAGAAATATTTGTAAAAGATATTGAAATTTGGAATGATGTTTTTATGGAATATAATAAAAACTCAAAAGGAAATTTTGAACCTCTTAAACAAAAAAATGTAGATACTGGGATGGGTGTAGAAAGAACAGTTGCTATTTTAAATGGGTATGAAGATAATTATTTAACAAAAATATGGGCACCAATCATAAAAGAAATTGAGAAGTTATCTAAAAAGAAGTATGAAAAAGATAAAGAAACCACAAAAGTTATGAGGATTATTGCAGACCATATAAGAACTGCTGTATTCATAATTGCCGACGGTGTTATCCCAAGCAACACAGAACAAGGGTATGTTCTAAGAAGATTAATTAGAAGGGCTGTTAGATATGGGAAGAAATTAGATATAACAAATTTTACAACCAATGTAGCAGGACCAGTTTTTGAGATATTTGACAATTATCCAGAATTAAATAAAAACAAAAAGAAAATATTAGAAGAATTAAAAAAAGAAGAAGATAAATTTTTGATAACTTTAGAAAAAGGTTTAAACAGGGTTAAAAGATTTACATCAAACAAAAAGCAATTATCTGGTAAAGAAAGCTTTCTTTTATATCAAAGTTTTGGATTTCCTATAGAAATGATTGAAGAAGAATGTAAAAAACAAAAAATTAAATTCTCAATAACGGATTTTGAAAAAGCAAGTAAAGAACATCAAGAACTTTCTAGAACTGCAACAATTGGAAGATTTAAATCTGGCTTAGCAGATTCTTCAGAAGCAACAACAAAACTGCACACTGCTGCACATTTACTATTGCAAGCATTAAAGATTATATTAAAAGATAGCTCTATAATTCAAAAAGGCTCAAATATAACTGCTGAAAGATTAAGATTAGATTTTTCTTTTGCGAGAAAACTTACAGAAGAAGAAATAAAGAAAGTGGAAGATTTAGTAAATTCCCAGATTCAAAACTCATGCGAAATAATAAGAGAGGAAATGTCTCCAGAACAAGCAAGAAAAAAAGGTGCTTGCGGGATTTTTGATAAAAAGTATGGAGATAAAGTCTTTGTTTACTCAATAGGAAACTTCTCAAAAGAGATTTGTGCAGGTCCTCATGTAAAAAACACTTGTGAATTGGGGAAGCTCAAAATTAAAAAAGAAGAATCAGTAGGAGCAGGAGCTAGAAGAATAAAAGCAATTCTAGAATAAAGTGTTTTCTTAAAGGTTTATTCTAATTTATATTTTTCTCTAAGACTATTAAATCTAAAATTTCTAAACAAATTAATTTTTCCTGTTTCTTCAATACCTTTTCTTATTCTTTTCAATGCTTTTGCATCTCTATATTCTAGAACATACCCTAATGATTCCCCCGTAGAAGAAAGTATGATTTCTGGATAAGAAGTTAATTTTATTCCTTCTAAGTATACATTTTCATCATCTGTAATAATAGAAGGGCCTGTTGTTTCAACAAAACAATAACTAGTATTTAACAACCCGTATCTTCTTGGACACTTTATTCCTACAGAATCATGGTTTTCTAATTTGTGATAAAAAAATACTGTCTCATATCCAATTTCTCTAAGAAGAAAAACCAGTAATTCAGATTTAGAAGAGCAAATTCCTTCTTCATCATATAAAACTTCATAAGGATATCTTGAATAATTAATACTATTATTTCCAACAAAGATTAATTCTTCTGAAAATCCAAAAGGAATATTCTGAACTAAACTTATTGCTATTCTTGCTTGATTTAATTTATTATCTGCGAGGTTTTGTATTTTAATAACTAAAGGCATTAACAAAACCTTTTGATTTTCTTCATTAATCTTCTTAAGTTTAAAGTCCTCTCTTGAAGCTTCTTCTCCATTAGAATATGAAATAAATTTGGGAGAATTAAAAAGATAATTTGCTAATCCCCCATAAACAATGAAAGAAATTTTATTTTCTTCTTCTTTTAATATGTATGTTAAATTAATCTCTTTAGCACTAAATTGATAGGGCGAAATACAAAAATCTTCATTAATATCTGTAAGATTTGGACATCCACAAACAGATGCTTTTTCAATTAGAATTCCTTCTGAACAAAAGTAAGGAAGATTATCTGAACATTCATTGTTAAATGTTCCATCTCCACAAATATTTTGCTTTTGAAAAAGCCCAACACTTGCAAAAGCTATTAAGAAAATCAATAAAAATACAAATAAGTACTTCTTTAAATTCATTCTAAATAAATTGCCGGCCTTCCTGGTTTTGTCTTCTTAGACATATTTGAGGGGTCATATTTACTTTTATCATTAACAGTAAAAATATTAATCTGTTTTCCTAATCTTTTATTGATTAATCCTATATTATATAATTCTTTCTCATTTGGTAAGATGTAAATATATATTTTGTTTTTACCTTTGACTAATTTCAATATTTGATTCACATCTGAAATTAATTTGCTAATTACTAAATCTTGTTTTTCGAATAGTTCTTTTATCTTTTTTTTATCTGCTTTAGGCCATTTTTCAAGACTTATAAATTTCTTATTTCCCAATCTTTCCCAAAGCTCTTCTGTAATGTGCGGACAAAAAGGATGAAGAATTTTTAGAGAATCCTCAAGAACTTTTTTAGAAGTCTCTTCAGGAAGAACATCAAACAATTCTCTTAACTTAATAACAGCCAAATTATACTTAAAATCCTCAATATATTCCCCTATCTCTAAAATTGATTTGTTAATCTTACTTTCAGTTCTTGCATCTGACTTCCCAACCCTAACTTTATCAAAATATTCTATTATCTTTTTAATAAATCTTAAACCTCCTTGCATAGCTTTATCGTTCCAACTAAAATCAGTATCTGGATTCGCAACACTAACTAAAAATAATCTCAAGGAGTCTGCACCATATTTTTTAATAGTATCTAGGGGTTCGACTACATTTCCTTTTGATTTTGACATTTTTTCTCCATCTGCTCCTTTAACAATTCCTTGTGTAAAATATCTCAATGCTGGCTCATCAAATTTTAATAATCCTAGCTCTTTCAAAAACTTTGTATAAAACCTAATATAAATCAAATGGCATGTTATGTGCTCTGGCCCCCCAATATACTGATCAATCGGTGCCCAATAGTTTGCTTTTTTGGGATTAAATATTCTTTTATCATTCTTTGGATCTGTATATCTCAAATAATACCATGAAGAGTTTACAAAAGTATCCATAGTGTCTGTTTCTCTTCTAGCTTTACCTTTACATTTAGGACATTTAACATTTACAAAATCTTTATTTGTCTCTAAAGGGTTTCCTTTTCCAAACTTCACGTCTTCAGGTAATTTTACAGGCAACTCTTTTTCAGGAACAGGGACAATTCCACATTTATTACAATATATAATTGGAATTGGGGTTCCCCAATATCTTTGCCTTGAAATTAACCAATCTCTTAATTTATATTGCACAACTTTTTTCCCTACCTTCTTCTTTGCTAAATCTTTTGTTATCTCTTCTTTTGCTTTATCATTATTAATATTATTAAATTTTTCAGAATTAATTAAAACACCTTCACCAGTATACGCCCTTTCTTTTATATTTCCTCCTTTAATAACTTCTTTTATGTTAAGATTATATTTTTTTGCAAATTCAAAATCTCTTTGATCATGCGCAGGAACAGCCATAACCATTCCACTGCCATAATCAGCAACTACAAAATTGCCAACCCAAACAGGAACCTCTTCTCCATTAATAGGATTTCGTGCATAAGTTCCTGTAAAAACACCTTCTTTTTCTAAATTTCCCACATCTTTTTCACTAGTTGATTTTATTTTCTTTAAAAATCTTTCAACTTCATTTTTTTGCTCTTTTGTTATTAAATCCATTAGTTCATTATGCTGAGAAGATATGACCATAAAAGTAACTCCAAAAATTGTATCTGGCCTTGTTGTAAAAATTGGCCATTTCTTTCCATTAACTTCAAAATCAATTTCTGTTCCATAACTTTTTCCAATCCAATTTCTTTGCATAATTTTTGCCCTCTCTGTCCAATCTAATTTATCCAAACCTTTTAACAAATCTTCAACATAATTAGTAATTTTAAGAAACCATTGTTCTAAATGCTTTATTTCTACTTCTGTATTTTCATGTCTCCAACATTTTCCATTATGAACTTGCTCATTTGCTAAAACAGTATTGCATTTAGGACACCAATTAACAGGTGCTTTTTTTCTATAGGCAATTCCCTTTTCATACATCTTAAGAAATATCCATTGATCCCATTTGTAATATTTAGGATCGCTAGATTTTACCATTCTAGACCAATCATAACTTAAACCTAAACTTTTTTGCTGTTTGATAAAATTAACAATAGCTTCTTCTGTAAATTTCTTGGGATGAGATTTATTTTTTATTGCTGCATTTTCTGCTGGTAATCCAAAACTATCATAACCCATAGGATATAAAACATTAAATCCCTTCATCCTTTTGAATCTTGCAAAAATATCTCCTAAACTATAAACAAAAGAATGACCCATGTGCAATCCTTCTCCAGAAGGATAAGGAAACATATCTAAAACATAAAATTTCTTTTTCTTACTCTCTTTTGATTGAAAAATCTTTTTATCTTCCCACTTTTTCTGCCACTTAGATTCAATCCTTTTAAAATTAGTTTCCATATTTTTATGACAGAAACAGGATTTATATTGTTTACTAAATTTAAATATAATTAATAATCAAGGGTTGTGGTAGGGGTAGTGGTGGCTTTAACCAAACCTATAAAAACTATTTTCTCTTTTAACAATCATGAATAAAATAAAAGCACACTTAACAGGACAAATTATTTCAAGTAATACTCCTGAAGCAAAGTTTCTTTATAAAAAGAATAATTTTGGAGAAATTGTTGGAGAGAAGGTTCATTATTCTTTACCAGAAGTATTATTTCTGGTTGAAAAAGGAAAAATGGAGATATATGTTCAATCAGAAAAAATATCTTCTAGAGAGTTATTATCTAAATTTAGAAGAGTAGATAAAAGAATTCAGATTAAATACCCTGTTTTCAAAGATTTACGGGAAAAAGGATATCTTGTAAAAACCGCTTTAAAATTTGGTGCAGATTTTAGAGTTTATGAAAAAGGTTCAAAACCAGGAGAAAAACATGCAAAATGGATTGTATTTGTAGACCATGAATCTAACAAATTAACTTGGCATGAATTTTCTGCAAAAAATAGGGTTGCACATTCTACAAAAAAGAATTTGCTTTTAGCAATTATAGATGAAGAAAACAGCATTACATATTATGAAATTAGATGGTTAAAACCATAACAATCTTTATAATATAATTCTTATTAAAAGAATTATGCCCACCCAAGATACTTCACAAATAAAAGAAAAAATATTATTTACTTTGAAAAGAAGAGGACCTTGTTTACCAGTACACATTGCAAGCGAGATAGAAACAAGTATCTTATTTGCTTCTGCTTTTCTATCTGAATTATACTCAGAAAAAAAAATAAAAATGAGTTATATGAAAGTTGGAAGCTCTTCAATATACTTCATTCCAGGACAAGAATATCTTTTAGAAAAGTTTTCTAATTATCTTAAAAGTAAAGAAAAAGATGCTTTTGAATTATTAAGAAACCATAGATTTTTAGTTGACTCTAGATTAGATCCAGCAATTAGGGTGGCATTAAGATCAATTAGAGATTTTGCAATTCCTTTTAAAGAAGGAGAAGAAATAATCTGGAGATATTACACAGAAAGAGGACCTATGCTTAGATTACCAAACCCAATTATTCATAAACCAGAAACTATTAAAGAGGAGATTAAAGAAATAAAAAAACCAAAAGAATTAGATATTTTTGGAGAAGAAAGAGAATCCCTTAAAAAACCAGTTAAAAAAACTCCTGTGAAAAAAGTACTTAAAAAAAATGTTGCTTTTGAAAAGAAAAATGAAAAGTTCTTTAATAAAGTAAAAGAATTCCTAGCTGAAAAATCTATAGGTATTTCGGATATTGAAGGATTTAGCAAAACTGATTTAACATTAAAGATTGTTGACAGAGGAGTTGAAAAAATTTTGATTGCGTATAATAAAAAAAGAATAATAGAAA
>Ga0268285_1001400_pt1 | contig 11656 bp, 5 predicted proteins | sample saktaG_2_FD_190144 | JGI IMG/M metagenome (GOLD analysis project Ga0268285, IMG submission 190144) | Saline water microbial communities from Sakinaw Lake, British Columbia, Canada - sak_2013_06_06_120m | ecosystem: Environmental > Aquatic > Non-marine Saline and Alkaline > Saline ... | reverse complement strand
CTGTAAAATAGCATGCTGTCTTTCTATACTCATTGGAATTTTTTCAAACTGCGAATGCCCAATAATGACAGCATCATAATCACCAGTGGCAATACGACCACAGAATTTCTTGCGGTTTTTTGTTTCAAAATCCTTTTTCGTTGCAACTAATATATTAGCTGAAGGATATAACTGCAAGAACTCGGAAGCCCATTGTTCGGTCAAATGATTAGGAACTACAAACAAACTCTTTTGACAAATCCCAAGTCGTTTGCCTTCCATTGAAGCTGCCACCATCTCAAAAGTCTTTCCGGCACCAACTACGTGTGCAAGGAGAGTGTTTCCTCCATACATAATGTGAGCAATAGCATTAACTTGGTGTGGTCTAAGGCTTATCTCGGGGTTAATACCGCTAAATTTAATATGACTACCATCATACTCACGAGGTCTTAGACTGTTAAACTTATCGTTATACAATCTGCATAGCTTTTCTCTACGTTCAGGGTCTTTCCAAATCCACTCTGCAAACTGAGCCTTAATAAGCTCCTGCTTTTGCTGTGCAATAGTGGTTTCTTTCTTGTTTAGCACCTGTTGCTTTTTGCCCTCAGCATCTTCAACATAATCAAAGATGCGAACATCTTTAAGGTTTAGAGTTTCCTCAATAATTTTGTAACCATTTATGCGATTTGTGCCGTAGGTGTTATTGGATTTAATGTTTGCTCTGTCACGACTTTTGCCTTCAATATTCCATTCAGAGGTTAGGTTAGAATAATGCACCTTCATATCCCATTGCAAATAGCGAGGAGTGCCGAACAGTTCAAACATAAACAGCTGACAGATTTCCGGTGGCAACCAAGTAGCACCCAATCGTACGCTAATTTCACTTGCAGTCAAATCCTTTGGCTGTACAGCCTCAAGTGCGCTTACATTGACGGAATAGAGATCAGGCTGAATGTTTGCAAATTGCTTTGCGATATTTAGCTTTTCACGAACATTACTAGATAGATATTCATCTGCCGTTTCATAATGTGGCTCTGTATCGGTTGATAGAGTAGGATTTCTGAAAATAACCCCTGCAAGCTCGCTTTCAAGTTCTTCTTGTGATTTGCCCATTAAGCTCTGCATAAAGCCCATATCAACTTGGGCTCTTTCAGCAATGGATAATGCCAATGCTTCGCTTGCAGTATCAACAGAGGTAACGGTAGTATGCTGCTTTATTGTGCGTTTGGTGAACATATCCGCTTTTCTCGCAAGCTCACCGTATTCATCAAGAACTTCAAGAGAACAGAGTAGGCAATAGGAGCTATCCTCAGAAAACGCCATATTATTGGCTCTACTGTTTATTAAGCCATACTTTTTGGTAAAGGCATCATACAAGCGGTTTAGCTTATCTTGTTCTGTTTTAATGTCTATATCAGAATAATCCTCAATTTGATATTCAATTAGATTGCGGACACAATCACGGATTTCGAGCATTCCCTTTATGCGATTTTCTGCGGTAACTGATACCTCCACAGGGTTCATACGGGAGTTTTCACGAAAATACAAATTGTCATTTACAAGAGTGTAGCTAAAGTTACGAACATTAAAGTCCGCTGATATAGATTTATCCTCGTCATCGCTTAAATCTTCATATTCTAACTCAGTTATCTCTGCGTGGATATTGGCAATAGCATCATTTAGCATTGTTTCAAGATTAGCACCATCATAAGGTTTACAAGTGCTATCCATACCATATTGTGCTGATTCCATTACCATTTCGCCCATAAGCATATCGGGGTTTTCTAAGAAGTAGCTATTCATTGAAATTCCGTTGCTATCTTTGCCTAAATGTACCCAATCTGGCTGGGTGTCGATAATTCGGTCTCTCTTTTGCAAGAAGATAATATCTGCGGTAACCTCTGTGCTTGCGTTTGCCTTAAAAGCATTGTTTGGTAGACGAATAGCACCAAGTAAATCGGCTCTTTGTGCAATGTACTTTCTAACCGCAGAATTTTCCTTATCGAGTGTGCCTTTTGAGGTAATAAAAGCAACCACACCACCGGGACGAACCTTGTCTAATGTTTTGGCAAAGAAATAATCGTGTATGAGAAAATTATGCTTATCATATCGTTTGTCTGCAACCTTAAACTGCCCAAATGGCACATTACCAATAGCGAGGTCAAAGAAGCTATCGGGTAGGTTTGTTTTCTCAAAGCCTTGCACCGCAATACTTGATTTTTGATATAGCTGCTGTGCAATTCTGCCTGTTATGTTATCAAGCTCAACGCCATACAACTTTGAATCTGCCATACTGTCAGGAAGCATACCGAGAAAGTTACCTGTGCCACAGGATGGCTCTAAGATATTTCCATTCTTAAAGCCCATATTTTCCATTGCTTTATACATTGCTCGAATAACAACAGGAGAGGTGTAGAAGGCGGTCAATGTGGATTCTCTTGCGGCTGAATATTCGCTTTCATCAAGCAGTGTTTTCAGCCCAATATACTCATTTGCCCAAGCACCATTTTTGTTATCAAATGCTTGTGACAAGCCACCAAAGCCAATATAATTAGAAAGGATTTCTTGTTCCGCCGTTGAAGCATAGCGATCTTCGCTTTCGAGTTGTTTTAATAGCTTAATCGCTGTAAGATTATTTGCAAACTTCTCTTTTGCACCGCCAAATCCAAGTTCATCATTTATAATATGGTAGTTTATACGATCGACATTTGGTATCTCAGGGTGTAAATCAAACGGCTGAACTCTTCTCTTGTTTTTTGGTTGTTCCCAAGAAGGGGTAATGGGCTGGTTTTGTGTTTCAGTTATATCAGGAATTTGCTCAACTTCTTTAATAGGATAATCTTCATACTGAAACCCTTGCGGTGGAGGATCAAGGTCATTTACCCAATCTGTTTGAATGTGCTCTTTAGTTACAGCATCACGATAAACGGTAATATCTATTGGTACACCATAGAAGTTTTCATCTTTGATGTCACTTATAAATTTCTCAGCATTGGTATATTCAATAGACTCACCAACTTTGCCATTGTTACCAAGATAATCAATTCTGCCAACAGGCTTTGCATTGTTGTTACTTTCAAGTTCCTTTTGTGGTGCTTTTTCTACGGTTTTAAAATGGTCATTAAGCGGATTTTCACGGAGCATTTGGTCAAAATTATCTCGTGGCAATTCCTTATTAAACATAGGAAAAGTGCTGTCAAATAATCGCACGGTGTTTTCATCAAAGGATAAAACCTCATATTCACTTGCACCAAGATACGCTATATCGCCAAGATGATACGCATACCTTACAGGCTGCTCTTGATATGATAAAAGCTCTTCCTCAACATCATCAATTTCTTGCCGTTCATTTATGGTATCACCGCCATAAAAATTTGCTAATTCATCCTCCTCGTATTGGTTATCCCAATACTTGTCCTCAGCATTTTTATCTGTAGGTGCTACCGATAAAATATCCCATACAATTCGTTCTTCTTCAGCCTTTTGCGTTTTTTCCTCTTGTTTTTGCAGATAGGTTGGATAAAACTCTTTTTCCTTTGAGCTTAAATATCTGTCTGCTACAATAAGCTCGCCAATTCGTTTTGATACTTTACTCCAAGAAAGAGTAAGCTTATCATCGCCTTTTGATAGAGTAATACCTTTGCCGTCGTGCCACTCACCAATATTTGTGCCGGATATGATAGGAGAAGCACCACCGATACCGTATTCATTAGATAGAAACCGTTCATTTTGATTGGCGGATTGCTTTTTTGCAAACTGCTCATATATACGATATTTGCCACTTTCGACTCCACTACCTCGTTGCAGACAAATATCTATAATCTCCTGACTAAAAGAAAAAGTAGGGGATTTTACTTCCTCTACTTCATCCATAAGCGATATTTGCTGACTAAATGATGGTAATGGCTTCATTGTATCCGTTAGCTCATTAAGGAGCATCATTCCCTCAAAGTAATTTACAATAACGCCCCAGTCGTAATAACCCTGTGAAGTGCGTGAATTGTAGCTACCTTCCCAAAGGTGCAATACATTCTGATAGGTCTTATATCCTACACTACGGTCACCATCTACAGTTATCTCGGTATAGTCGTTATTAAAAATACTTTTGATATATTCCTTACGGCTTTTATCGTCATCACTCGTTGCAAAAAACTCAGCGATTTCTTTCTTTGTAGCTTTAAGATGGGGCGAGGTTTTTAGAATTTCTTTAATAAGTCTATCAGAATGAAAAAACGGAAGACTTTTGTCCTCCGTTTCTCTATCATAATAGGCTAATTGTAAATTAGCTCCCTCAGCACTGTTTCTTCCGCCGAGTGTTTGATGTTGTTCATCAGTCCTACCCATTTTATTTGGTCGGATGCTTTCAGCATCTCTGTCACGCCCTGAGCTTTCGCCATCTGTCCCATTATTAGCTCTATCTGCTGTGTTGCTATCGTGTCTATCTCCAATAGGTGATTCATTAATTTGTTTGAAATCATCATCCCTGCGTAAATCCCGTTCTTGTGATTTTTGAGAAACTTTTTGCGCAGCATTCCATATTTCCCGATTTTCGGTTCCTGTGGTAGTGTCAGGTCGGGAAGAAGATAATCCCCCTGCATTGTATAGGTCAGTTCCATAATCAAAGCTCCTTTCGGTTTTATTCGTATCATTATGATACTCATTTTGCTCTTTTTCTGCAAAGGTGCGGATTTTACTTTTTTCAAGATTCTTAATGGTTTCAGTAATTTCTCGCAATGCCATTTCTGAAATATCACTTGTAGCATCACCTAAAACAGCTACCGTTTCAGGTGTGTTAAAATCAAATACAGCCTTAAAATCTTCAAATTTATAATAATCGTTTGCATCAATACCGAGGCGGGTAAGCAACATATATGCTACTGAGCTTTCAAGTGCGCTTTTTAATTCAACCTCAATATTTAGCTCGTCAAGTTCTTCCAAGAAGCTGTCCTCACGAACATCTAACAAATTCGAATAGTAATCGGTGAAGTTGTCATCTACCGCATTATGGGCAGCAGACACAATTGCTGATACAAAACTACTCCTATCTTGCAGTTCGCCAAAGCTATTTTCAAGTGCTTCGATAACGCTGTCTTTATAACGCTCTGTCATTTTCCATAGCTGTATCGGTCGCTCATATCTGCTGTTGGTATCTGATACATCAAAAACATGTCTTAGCTTAAAGGTGCTGTCACTATCGTCAATCAGGGCAATACCTTTTGCGCCTTTGTTTACCCATCTTCCAAGATTATTCCAAAGTTCGATGGGAGCGCAAGCGGTAGCACCCGGTCTTTGAGCAAAAATTAAAAGCTGTTCTTGAAACTTGTATTTATAGTTCCAAGAAGCAGTTGTTAAAAATGAAATCCAATTAACATGGTTGTCCGTAATGCTATGAGCAGTTTTTTTACTAAGTTCGGTTATCATTTGAAGTTTACTTGCCATTAATTTTTACCTCCTCACTATTAAGTCAACTGAAAGTTCAATACAAATATCGATCTGTATTGGCTGCTTTATTTTTGCAACGGAATTTAATAGACCGTTTTTAGCGTTTGATATTTGTGTAATGCGACTGTTAAGTTGAGCTATTGTAGCGTCAACTTCATCTTGTGTTGCAGCAAAGTAATAGCCAACTGTGTCACTACACACAGGAAATCCATCGCACCGCAATGTATTAACGCATTTTCTTATCTCTTTACCATTTAAATTAAAAACAGCCTCAAGCGTTTTGCCTGAAGCTGCATTTTTCCTGCCTTTGTGATTCAATCTTAAATACTCACATAAGGCAATTGCTTTATTTTGTGTATTTGACACAGTCGGCTTTCCTCCTTATCTTACTAATTCTTTCGGCTTTTTCTTTGAAAATTCCCAACCATAAACCTTTCCAATTTCGTTACCAAGACGGTCGGTTACTCTGGTAATATCATTTCTTGTTGCAGTTCCGTTATATATCTTGTTTTTAAGGCGGTCTATCTGCTCATCGGTTGCATTATCTTTAAAGGTGCGATATAGATAATGATTTGTGCCGTCGTGGTGATAAGCATCACAGCGAAAATCACCCTTTTCATCGACAAACCACTCATTCATATCACACTCAGAATAAAGACAGTCTTTGATATTACCGCTATCTACGACCTTATAACCTGAAACCCTACCATTCCAACGACCAATATCAGCAATAACAATAATTTTACGGGGGAGCTGAACATCAAGATTGATACGCTCATCGGATAAATAATCGCTATTAGTTTCATACATTAAGGATATAAGCTCATCTTCAGTTTTGTCGGGATATTGACTTTCAAGATCTGCTTTCCAGTCTTTAAAATCAAGATGAGCATCACTCCAAACAGTGTGTTTTTCAGCCATAAAGAACACCTACCTTTCTAAATTCTTTGATTTGATTTTGTTTTGCTTATTTACAATATCCTTTTGAGCAGGTTCTAAATATTTAACTTCGTCCAATGCTCTTTGGTAAAGGTCTTTAAACCTTCGCATTACTTATTTTTATTCTTAATTTTTAGCCAAACAATTGCACCAACAATAAAGACAACAAGTGCAATGGCTATAATTGCTTTAAGTTCCATCAAAATCTGTCCTTTCAATTCTTTTTACCAGCCGAGAAAAGATAATTTAAGGAAAGCTAAGCGTTATACTTATTTGCTTATTTTTTGATTGCTTAGTAGATAATATATATATCTTTTTTGAGCTGGTTAGCTGGTAGTTTGGGGGAGATGTGTGAATAGAATACTTCGCATTCATTGGGGAAAGATGCAACCTCACACCGCCACCTTGCAAATAAGCAGACTACCCCCTTTGATGTAAACCATATTTTTATCGTTCCTGTTGCCGTTGTTTTTGCCACCAATTTTCTAAAAGCTTAGCAAGTAATTCTTCTTTTTGCTGTGCTGTATAGGTTTTAGGAAAATATTTATTGAAGCGTTCATCTTTTAGTGTCAATTTTTCTTTCTGGTTAGGCTTTTGTTCGGTCATAATTGAAAAGATTACATCTTCATTAAGCCTACCGTCAGCACTTAATTTTTTCATACGCTGTGCCTGTGAAAGTGAGGGCGTGTTATCCTCGCAATCCATAGTGTCATATAACATTTGCTGTTCTTCTTTGGTAAGGTAAGAAATTTCTACTGCTGGCTGAAATGCAATACGCTTTTCATCTGTCATTTGAAGAATATTAGGAATTAGATCTGTCAAGCGTATAAATCTGTAAACTTGATTTTTGCTTTCGCCAATTATGACAGACAATTCCTGGCTTGATGTCTTATTCTGCAAATTATTCCCCAATGGGGAATAATTATCTTGGATGGGTCTGCCTGCTTGTCTTTTCATAGCTTCAAGCCACATTTTGTAAGAAAAGGCTTTTTCACTCGGTAGCAATTCATCTCTTTGTAAATTAGAGTCCACCATAAAAATAATAGCATCATCTCTGCTCATTTCTTTGACAATAGCCTTTAAATTATCAATACCTGCAAGCTCACAAGCCTTTTTTCGTCTGTGTCCGCTTAAAAGCTCATATCTGCCATCTTCTTTTTGTCTTACGGTTGCAGGGGTTAGAACACCAAGCTTTTTAATGCTTTGTGCCATTTCCTCCATTGCTACATCAATACGCACCTTAAAGGGGTGGTCTGGAAAATCATCAATTTCTGATAGTGGTATTTCTATAATCTTTTCTCTATTTAATTCAGCACGACTTTCATCAGTTTGAAAAAGGTCATCGTATGCTTTCAGTTCTATTTTTGATGCACTGCTTCCCAATGTCTAAAACCTCCTTTGTAAGCCTCTCGTAGGCAAGTGCTACCTTGCCACTTTTGTCATGAGCATAAATGCTTTTGCCCTCAGCACTTGTTTCCACAGCTCTTACTGAATGTGGTATCTCGGTGTCGAAAACCTTAATATTCTCACCATACTGTCCACGCATAATGGCAATAATCTCTTTGGTAAAGTTAGTACGGTTATTAACCATAGTCATTAAAATACCGTCAATTTTAAGTTTTGGATTGATTTGCTTTTTAACCTTGGAAATTGAGGATAATAGAAGCTCCAAGCCCTTAACTGATAAGAAATGTGGCTGCGATGGGATAATAGCACTATCTGCTGCTGTTAAAGCGTTGATTGTCATCATACCAAGCGAAGGCATACAGTCGATGAGCACATAATCATATTTGATTTTCACCTCATCTAAATAGGTTTTTAATACGCTCTCTCTGCTCATCGTATTAATTAGCCTTACATCCATACCGGACAAGTCGATATTAGACGGCATAAGGTCAACACCCTCGTTGTGATGCAAGATGCCGTATCCATCAGGTATTGGCTTGTCGTCAATTACACTTTGCATTACATCTGCAAGGGATACAGGAAGCTCATCAGGGCGTTTATAGCCAAGACTTAATGTTAAGCTTCCTTGGGCATCAGCATCAACAAGTAATACCCTTTCACCTTGCATTGCAAGCCCGATTCCAAGATTTGCACAGGTAGTGGTTTTTCCTACGCCACCTTTTTGGTTACATAAGACGATTACTTTGCAGTTTGACATTTAATTTTACTCCTCTCATTATAAAGCCATCTATTTTTAGTAGATGTCTATGTAAAAAAGCCACTTAGTCTTAAATAGAACAAGTGGCCTATATTAATATTAAATTGTTATCTGCCGACATACCAATCATCATACGCTGATTTTGAAATAACTAATGGGTTTGAGTTCATATATGTGCTCATCATTCCGGCAGGAGTCCAAAGGTCACTCACATAGCCTTGTGTGTAATAGATGCCATTAGGAAACCATAACGGCACATAGTGAAGCCTTGCACTGCTTGGTGCATAAGGATTAAGGGGTAGTGCAAAGCTATTTGTTGCAATTCTTTCAAGGTGTCGATATTTGCTAACTACTCCACTGTATTTGTATTCAGGTAAATAAACACTTGCAACCTGTGCCCCAGTGAATGCTGTAGATAATGGATAAAGAGTGCCTGATATGCCAGAGTTTTGAGTATTCCAACTTGCTGTAAAACCATAACCCGAACCCATATACCAAAGTCCACCTGTGTATTTTCTTGAAGGGGAATTAACATCGGGAACAATACTTGGCTTTGATATTGTATTAAATGCTAATCCATAAGTCTTTTTTACAAAGGCATTGTTTTCATATACCCACTCACTCCATGATGCGTTTTTCATGCCGCTTATCACAGGGGGATTTGTTTTTAAAAAGTCACTCGGTGCGGATTTTTCAAAGCGAGTGTCAGGGGTTATGCTATTTGCAAAAGTTGTTGTGCTATGCACAAGTGTCTTGAAATTAACAATTACACCGCTTTCTATAACTTCACCAAGCAGTGTTAGATTACTAAGATTAAGGTTATTGGGAACAAGCCATTTAAAATATACCAAATTATCACTATTAGCTGGTACAACAACATTTGATTTGGTTCCCGAATAAACCATAGTACTACCTTTATATGCTGTAAATCTAACTGATATATTGCTTGTTGGGTAAAAATTCATTGATGCTGAGTTTATAATCTTAAAACTTGTTACAACCTCTGTGTTTTCTCGATATGATGCGTTTGGAGTTATAAATTCTATTTTAAGGGGATGTTCAACAGAATATGAAATCAATTTTGAATTATTAGAACCATTGGTTTCGTACCCAGTATTATAAATTCCTGCACCATCAAGATAAATGCCACCCCAAATAGAATATGAGGTTTGGCTCGGTATTATAATTTGCTTGCCATTTACATATATTTGACCGTTTGGAGGGATGGCATAAATGCCACTAATTCTTGTTCCGTCAGAGTTATATCCTTCTACAAAAATATTAATATTAGTATTGTTCTTATAAACATATTGAGGTATTACCTTTTGATTTGGATAGAGCTTATTTCCTACGACATAGTAATTATTCTCATCAATTAAGCGAATTTCTTTTAATTCTACATCTGCTTTAACGATTGGAATATCAATCCAAGTAGTTTCCGCCGTATTATTTATATCACTTGCCCAATGTGTCCATAATTTAAAGGGTATTCTATTACTGCCGTTGTTGTTTGCACTGTTGTCGGGAACTGTATATAATCCAATATTGCTATATCTTTCCCAAGGAGAATTGGTGTTTATACCTTGATTGTCCGCATAAAGATCCGAACCACCATTTAGCGGATACACTGTATTCCAAGCATTGTTAGTCCACGCATAGGTTGCACCCCTTAAATAATTGCTTGATGTCCATGTGTTCTCAGAGGTATAAGTGTATTTTTGGTAAGCTCTTTGTCCTGCATAAACTGCACCACTTAAACCAGCCGTTCCGTTTCTTGCAACCGATGTGCCTGTAATGTCATACATAGTTACTTGATAGCGATTTATCTTTGGCTTTATGGGGATATAAAAACTTTTTACCGCCCCTGATTTCAGCACATTTCCGTTATCGTCAATCCAATCTTGTTTAGCTTCAATCCAATAGAATACACGACCTGATTCAACAAAATTTGTTGGCTGCGAGCCGCCACCTTCACCACCAGTAAAAATAACATCAAACCATCTTGAGTTACTATCAGAGCTACTCAAATTTACATCTCGTGTAATCCAATTTCCACCGTGTCTTACATACTGCCTAACCCTTACTGCTTGACTTTCTGCTGGAAAATTAACAGCAAGCCAGACACTGTCGCCTATTACAGGGTAACCATTAGCATAGGTGAAATTACCAAATGTACTACCATTGCTGTTACCGAAATAGAAGTTCCTGTTTGATTTACTACCACGCCAAGTTTCACATATATTAACACTTAAAGTAGGACTAAAATCGGGTTTGGTTTCAGTATAAGCAATACCAACACCGTAGCCGCTATTAATAATATCATAAAATGTGGCTTTTGAAGTTGAACCTATTGCTGTAGCACTTGTCCATAAGCTTTGTCCATCAGGTGTATATAGTGAATTTGGATAATACCTATTTGTATATGCTGCTATAAAACCCCAAGTTTCACTGGTTGAACTGTACCCACCGTTACTACTTACTCCTAAAATCCACTTACCGTAAAGAGCTGTTTCTGTTACAGTAATGCTGTGATAAATGCTCTGTAAACGAATGTCATATAAAGGCTCTACAAGTATTTTATCACCATTTACCAAACTGTCTAAATTTCCTGCGCCAAGAGTAGAAAGAATGGGGTTAAGATTATTTTTATTATTCTGCCAAGTTCCTATACCGCTTGGTGTGGGCAATGCGGATGCGAAGCCCATATTTGCTTCCTTATAACAATTATTTGTGTTTGAACTTGTACTAAAACCATTATTTTGATTATTGATAAGTTGTTTTTTGTTATATTTAGTTGTGAACTTGTATCCTGAACTATATCCCAAATTGCCGTATGATGTGTTTCTGAATACATCAATAACCTTTGAAACCTTGTTGTTACCATATTTGTTTACAATCGAAAATCTGTATCCCACGCAGTTATCGCCTGTTGTTCTAATAGCATATCCATTTGGGCCTGCGGCATATCCTGCTCCGCCACCGCCTGTCGAACTACCGTCCCAAGAAAGAGCTAAAGCTTTAATTGAAGCAACAGACAGAAAAGTGCAAATTACAATAAACACAGCGATTAATTTGCAGTGTTTTTTTCTCATAATGATCTCCTCACATTAATTTTTTTCATAAAAAAAGACT
>Ga0268285_1001398_pt1 | contig 11662 bp, 5 predicted proteins | sample saktaG_2_FD_190144 | JGI IMG/M metagenome (GOLD analysis project Ga0268285, IMG submission 190144) | Saline water microbial communities from Sakinaw Lake, British Columbia, Canada - sak_2013_06_06_120m | ecosystem: Environmental > Aquatic > Non-marine Saline and Alkaline > Saline ... | reverse complement strand
CAGCACAATGTCCTGTGTCTGGCAATACGCAGGTATAGTCAGTCCGTATGCAATAATTGCAACGACTAACATTATACGTCCGCGTTCAAGGAATTTTGGAAATCCCCATTTCATCAAATTCCACCCCCGTTGGGACAAATTCTCGCTATCCATATAGACCGCTTTGCGGCTATGGATCCTAATAGTAATATTAAACCAGATAGAGCTCGAAAAGTCAAGTCTTTTCTCTGATCCATACCCGGTTATTGGCGGGAAGAAGCCATAAATCAGGTTTTGAAGACTTGGGCAATTATATTATAGGTCTTCCGGCGGTCGTGAATGTGCAGACTTTTTCTACGAATTTTGGACGAATCTTTATGTCACTGGCCCTTCGACTCCGCTCAGGATGAATAGTTCTTCATACCGAGCAAAGACGAGGCATAAATCGACAATCGGCAATCGAAAATTCCTACTGCTGGCTTTTGCGTACGTATCTGCTGATGTTGCGAATCGCCTGGCGGAGACGTTGCTCGTTTTCCACAAGAGCGATGCGCATATAATCTTCGCCTCCCTCGCCGAACGCTCTGCCGGGAGCGATTGAAACTTCCGCGTACTCCATCAGGTCCATCGCGAAATCGATGCTGCCCTTGCCCTGGGAGTGTTCCTTCGGCACCTTTGCCCAGACGAACATAGTCGCGCGCGGCTTTTCCACATCCCAGCCGATCCTTCTTAGACCATCGCAGACCACATCCCGCCGCGACTGATATTTCTTGTTTTGAGCGATCATATCTTCTTCGCAGTGCCGCAGGGCGATAATACCGGCGATCTGTATTGCCTGAAAGATGCCGTAATCGTAATAGCCTTTTATCGTGGCGAGATAATCGATCATATCCTTGTTGCCCGCCACGAAACCGATGCGGAAGCCTGCCATATTGTACGGCTTGCTCATCGTAGTAAATTCGACACCGACGTCTTTCGCCCCTTTGACCGAAAGGAAGCTCGGCGCCTTGTAGCCGTCGAAGCAGGTCTCGCCGTAAGCAAAGTCATTAATTATTGCCACGCCGAACTTTTTTGCAAGCTCGACGACCGGCTCGAAAAATCCCTCATCGACGGTCATGGCCGTCGGATTGTGTGGGTAATTGAGAATCAGCAGCTTGGGCTTCGGATACATATTCTCCAGGACCATCGTGACGTTGCTGATGAACTTGTCGTCATTGCCGAGCGGCACCGATACAACGTTTCCGCCGGCCAGAGCCACGGCGTAGTTGTGTATCGGGAACGCCGGGTCAGGAACAATCGCCGTATCGCCCGGGCCCATCATCGCCAGGCACAAGTGGCTGAATCCTTCCTTCGAGCCGATGCAGGCCAGCACCTCGGTCTCCGGGTCGAGCTGAACGTTCCATTTGCGCTCGTATTTCTTCGCGATTTCAGCTCGAAGGTTCTTGACCCCTTTCGAAGCGCTGTAGCGGTGATTGCGAGGGTCCCGTGCAGCCTCGCACAGCTTGTCAATCACGATCTGCGGCGCCGGGTCCGATGGATTGCCCATGCCCAGATCGATAATGTCCACGCCCGCCTGGCGCTTTGCCAGTTTCAGCGCGTTCAATCGCCCGAACAGATAGGGCGGCAACCTCTTGATTCTCTGTGCCGGCTCGATTCGGTTATCCGAAATCCGCTGATTCTGCGGGTTTATCGGTGATTCAGTCATATTCCTTCTCACATATCAAAAAACTTATAGGGTGTGCACAGCACACCATTTTCAAAGTTGGTGGGCAATGCCCACCCTACTACAATCGGACAGTCTACACTCGGCGGATAAATTTTCAAGCCATTTTATCCGGCGCAGGCAGCAATCCTTGCCCGGCAAATCCAGGCCGCGACGATCTCAAAATTGGCTTTGATTGGCTTTGATTGGCTTTGAATTGGGTTTGTTTTTTAGCCGCTCCGGCCCATCAAAATCCCATAAACTATTGTTATTGCCAACTTAACGTCATTTTGCCCTTTCGAAAATTGGCTTTGTTTTTTCAACTAAGCTATGTTTAATACCGTTGTTTCGGATTTAGAGCTTAGTGCTTAGAATTTCCGGCCAAAGGCCGGCTTTGGTTTTGTTTTTTCAAATAGCCTCTGCCGGAAAACCGCCGGATTGTCTATAACCGCCTTCGCGGGCACAAGCTTTCTATTGATTATTAACTATTTAAACATCTTTCTGTTTTTGCCTTTTTACTTTTTCCTTTTTACTTGAATATGCTTTCTATATTCATTTTGTTAAGTATTATACGAACGATGTTCTCGAAAATCAACCATATTCTCAAAAAATCTCCGTGAGACAGCGTTTTTAACTCTACCACGAAAAACACGAGGAACTCTAAGAAAGAATCAAATAATCAATAGTAAATTGCAAATAGTCAATGTTAAGGTCTCCATTACACGGCGTTTTTTATTCGTATTTCGTATGTCGTATATCGCCGATAAATCCTTGCTTTTACTGTCACCTTTAGTTACAATAATATCGAGATTGCAAATAGCTCTTTATTGATGGAGGATGGAGTAAAATGGCTAACATAAGCAAAATAACGATGTTGCTGCTGATCTTGCTTGTTTTCTGTGCTATCAACCAACCTGCTGAAGCCGAAACAAGCGTTTATGTCTTCGGCCCCGACCAAAGCACCGTCTTCAAGACCGGCGGTTTCGCCGGCGTTAACATAACTTATGCCGTCACCGGACAATTCCAGCTAACCGTCGATCTTAATTCAAGGATAGCTTCGTTCGAGATAGTCGATGCAAACCTAACTGATGATACCGGCTTAGAATATGGCCAAAGTCTCAAAGAAATCTTCAACATGACCGGACTTGCCGGTACAGTTGTTAATTATAAGACAATCGAATTCGAGGGCAAAACAGCCGACGGCACAGAAAGCGACGTCAGCCTGAGCCTGAAGCTTAGCATCAAAGACGATTCGGTCCACTTGACCGGCAAAACCACCCCGCCGCCCAACAGTGCCGATATGTTTTTCTACGATGTCAATGCTGTCGCGACCAAAAAATACGCTGGTGGCACCGGCGAACCAAACAATCCATACCAGATAGCTACGGCCGAGGACCTGATGCTGCTTGGCGAGAATCCCGAAGATTACGACAAGCACTTCATCCTGACCGACGACATCGATTTGGATCCCAACCTTCCCGGCCGCAAGGTCTTCGATAAGGCGATCATTGCATCGGAAAACATATACGATGATCCAGAAGTGTTTGGTGGTACGTCTTTCTCTGGACACTTTGATGGCAACGGTCATGTGATCAGCAATCTAAATATCCAGGGCAGCAGATACCTTGGTCTGTTCGGACGATTAGAAATTGGGTCGGTGATTTCCAATCTTGGCTTAGAAGCAGTAGATGTCAACGGAACCGGTCCTTATGTCGGCGGTCTTGTGGGATGCAACCTGAGTAGTGAAATCGCTGAATGTAATAGTTCCGGCAAGATCAATGGAGGCTTATACGTTGGTGGATTGGTAGGATACAATTCTTCTGACAGCAGTATCTCTTCAAGCTCCAGCACCGGCATGGTTAGAGGAGAATGGGATATCGGTGGCTTGGTGGGAATGAATTTTGGCAAAATCTCGTCGAGCCACAGCACCGGTACGATCAGTGGGATTTCCTCCTTTTATGTCGGCGGCCTCGTTGGTAGTAATGGTGGCAATATAACCACGAGCTACAGCACCGGAACGGTTACTGGATATAGTGGTGTTGGCGGTCTCGTTGGTGGTTGTTTTGTAGGTTCTTCAACCAGATTTGAAGATCCTGAATACATCAGCTCCATTACCGCAAGCTACAGCACCAGCACGGTCATTGGAGAAAGCAGGGATGTTGGCGGCCTCGTTGGTAAAAACAGTGGCTTTATCACTGCAAGCTACAGCACTGGCACAGTTAGTGGTGATTTATTTGTAGGTGGGTTGGTTGGATCCAATAGATATAAGAGCATCTCATCGAGCTACAGCACCGGCAAAGTTAGTGGAAATGACTATATCGGTGGCTTAGTAGGATCAGATTCGAACAAGGATATTAGTGACGGCTTCTGGGATATCCAGACTTCTGGACTGACATACAGTGCTAGCGGTATAGGAAAGACCACAGACGAGATGCAGACAGCAAACACCTTCCTCGAAGCCGGTTGGGACTTTGTGAACGAAGCAGAGAACGGCACCGAGGACATCTGGAAGATAGCTGAGGGCTTAGACTATCCGCGTTTCTGGTGGGAGAAATACGGTGGGGGGACGGGGGAGCCTAACGATCCGTATCTGATATGTACTGCTGAGCATCTCAACACCCTCGGGGACGAACCGAATGACTACGACAAGCACTTCAAGCTCATGGCGGATATCGATCTGGGAGACTACGCGCCGGATAATTTCAATTTCATTGGTGAGTCCATACCCTTCACGGGCGTATTCGACGGGAACGGCCACAGCATTTCGAACTTCCATTATACCGACGGCGACAGGTCTCCACTGTCGGGAGGCCTCTTCTCCATGGTAGCCGATCCCAACGCCCAGATCAGGAACCTGACGTTGATTGACCCTAATATAAGTGGAAAAGTGCACGTCGGTCCCCTGGTTGGCTGGATGCAGGAGGGAGCTATAACCAACTGTCACGTCATTGGCGGCTGTGTCAATGAGGTTTTCCCCGCCATGGTGACCGACGATATCGGCGGCTTGGTGGGCCTTGTGGACCGCGGCACGATTACTAGTTGCACGTCCAGTTGCCGGGTCAACGGCCACAATTCTGTCGGCGGTCTGGTCGGGTATGCCGGGAAGACCGACCAAGGCGGTTGTTTCATAACGAACTGTCGTGCCACGGGCGATGTCACCGGCGAGTCCCTTGTCGGGGGGCTCGTAGGGATCGGTCCGCACAGCATTATCATCTGTTCGTGTGCGACCGGTCAAGTGGTGGGAGGATGGCAGGTCGGGGGACTTGCAGGGAGCAGTGGGGGTGGCGTGACCGGCCGCTATATTACAGACTGCTATGCTACCGGCAGCGCAGCCGGACGGCACGCGGTTGGCGGCCTGATCGGAACGCATGGGAATATCCCGATCTCCCGCTGTTATGCAGCAGGCCAGGTTATCAACCTGTCCGGCGAGCCCGATACCTCACAGCATTACATCGGCGGTTTAATCGGTTCGGAGGACCATGCAGACTCGACGTGCTTCTGGGACATCGAGACCAGCGGCCGGACGACCAGCAAGGGTGGGATCGGCCTGACGACGGCCGAGATGCAGACAGCGGCGACGTTCTTGGAGGCCGGTTGGGATTTTGTTGGTGAGACGGATAATGGAACTGAGGATATCTGGAGCATTTGTGAGGGAACGAATTATCCGCGTTTTGTCTGGCAAATCCCAGTGGGTGATTTTGTCTGTCCGGACGGTGTCACGATAGAAGATTTTTCGTTTTTCATGGATCATTGGCTGGATGATAACTGCGATTCAAGCAATGATTATTGTCAAGACACAGACCTTGATCAGTCCGGCACAGTCGATGTAATCGACCTTGAAATCTTTTTCGAAAACTGGCCGGCTGAGCAATAATGGTGTGCAGTGCACACCCTACCAGTATGTGAATTTTAGATGTGGCGAGGGCATCTTGCCCTTGTTTCCTGCCGTTGGCAGGATGCCAACGGGACGCAAGGCCGGGACGGCCTCGCCACAATCGTAAATCGTTTTTTAATCCTCGAACGGCAGGCTTGCGGAGTAGTTCGGGGCTTCTTTGGTTATCTGGATGTCGTGGGGGTGGGACTCGTTGACCGAAGCGGCGCTGATTCTTACGAACCGGCTGGTTTTTCTCAGCTCTTCGATATTTCTTGCCCCGCAGTAGCCCATGCCGGCACGTAAGCCGCCGACTAATTGATAGACGAAATCGCCTAATGTCCCGCGGTAGGGCACCCGGCCTTCGACGCCTTCAGGTACGAGCTTGCTTGCTTCGGTCGAGCTGCTCTGGCCGTAACGTTCTGCTGAGCCTTTGACCATCGCGCCCAAAGAGCCCATGCCCCTGTACTCCTTGAATTGTCTGCCCTTGTAGATGACTAATTGGCCCGGGCTTTCTTTCAGGCCGGCGAACAGCGAGCCTATCATAACGCTCGAAGCCCCGGCGGCGATCGCTTTAGCGATATCTCCCGACTGCCTGATTCCGCCGTCGGCGATGACCGGGATGTTGTGCTTTTGTGCCACCTCGGCACAGTTCATTATCGCCGAGACCTGCGGGACTCCGACGCCGGATATGATTCTGGTGGTGCAAATCGCGCCGGGACCGATACCGATCTTAACAGCGTTGGCACCGGCGGCAATTAAATCCTCCGCGGCCTCGGCCGTTGCGATATTGCCCGCGATAACATCGATCTTATAGTCGGCTTTGATTTTCTTTACCGTATCGATGACGTTCTGCGAATGGCCGTGAGCGGTATCGACAACGAGTATATCGGCATCTGCTTTTATCAGGGCTTCGATTCGCTCGTAATCGAGGACGCTCACCGCTGCACCGACCAGGAGCCGGCCTCGCCGGTCTCTTGCCGATATGGGGTACTGCTGGACGCGGTCGATGTCCCTCATGGTAATCAGGCCGGCCAGCTCGCCTTTGCCGTTGACTAACAGCAGCTTTTCAACCTTGTGCTTCTGGAGAATTTCCTTGGCTTGTTCGAGGGTCGTGCCCGCCGGGCCTGTCACCAGGTTATTCTTGACCATGACAGTGCTTATCTCGACGCTGTAGTCTTTGAGAAACTTCAAATCCCTGCGTGTCAGAATGCCGACGAGTTTTTTGCCGTCGACGATTGGGATGCCGGAGACGTTCTGCTCGCTCATAAGTTCCTGTGCTCTTATGACCGGCTCGTTGGGCGATAGAGTCACCGGATCGATAATTATGCCGTTCTCCGAACGCTTGACTTTTGCCACCTCTCGCTTTTGTGCCTCGATTGAGAGGTTCTTGTGAATGATGCCTATCCCGCCTTCCTGGGCCAGCGCGATGGCCAGGGCCGACTCGGTCACGGTATCCATCGCCGCCGAGATAATCGGGATATTAATAGTGATATTGTCGGTCAACTGCGTGCGGGTATCCGCCTGGCTCGGCACAAAATCGCTCTTGGCCGGGACCAGTAGAACATCGTCGAAAGTTATACCTTCAGCAACAATTTTGCCATTATCCATTTTTAGCTCCAGATATTAGTCGCCTTCTTGGGCTGGTATTAAAATTACCAATTATAATCAAAGAGTCATCAAAAATCAAAAATCAAAATATAAAACCACAAATTTTAAATTCAAAACCATCCCCAAAGCCTACGGCTTTGAGGCTGCCACCCATTTTTATTAATCCTATCGTGTGGATGGTTTTTGCCATTTGCATTTTAGCTTTTGATATGTATGATTGCCGTCTATGTCTGAAATAAAAGAAATTCTGGTTGCTACCGGCAATCCCGGCAAGATTGCCGAAATCGGGGCGATGCTTGACGCCGACGTTTGTTGGCTGTCTCTTGCGGACCTGCCGCCAGTGGCCGAGATCGAGGAAGACGGCACGACTTTCGCAGAGAACGCCCGTAAAAAAGCCGCCGGCTACGCAAAAGCCACCGGCCTCTGGACCCTTGCCGACGATTCCGGGCTGGTCGTTGACGCTCTCGGCGGCGCCCCCGGAGTAAAATCCGCCCGATTCTCCGGCGAAAAACCCCAAGACGCCGACAGGACGCTGATCGACCATCGAAATATCGCAAAAACGCTGGAGCTTCTTCAAGGCGTGCCGCAAGACAAACGCACGGCGAGATTTGTCTGCCGGCTGTGCCTGGCAACCCCCGAGCGAATCCTCATCGAGACCGAGGGAATGCTGGAAGGTCTTATAACCGACAGGGAAATCGGGCAGAACGGCTTCGGTTACGACCCGATTTTTTTCGTGCCGCATTTGAAGAAAACCGTCGCCCAACTGACCGGCGAAGAAAAAAACGCCATCTCTCACCGCGGCAACGCAATCCGAAAGCTCAAACCGCTGCTTGATGACCTCCTGAAAACTCACCTGTAATCTATAGAGTGGCAATTACTATAATAGCAGGCAGGGTGTTCTGAAACGCGTGAACGCCTGATGTGACTAATATCGCCCGCCGCCCATGAGCAACGTCTCTAAAGGCGGGCCAATTATAACCATCCCGATGAGCAGGCCAATGGCCGGTCCTTCGAATTCAGGGCCTGTTTCTTCCGTTATTACCCCGGTTAGTCTCAAAATCATCGCGATAACGAGTGAAGGTACGAGACTTATAAGTCCTGTGCGCAGAACGTACTTCCACATCGAAATTTGATTATCGAACAGCAGGGAAAGCAGCCTCGGCTGTTTTTTCTGCTCGACTGTTATATTCTGTTCCGGCTCCAGGTTTCACCTCTGTAAATGTTCTGCAAATTACCCAAAATACCTGAAATACGCAACGATTAAACTCACTTTGTACGGCCGAATTGATGGCTCAAATGTCTTCCTGAGTCAATTATGACCTGTTAGGTTCCCGTCCGGAGCCTTATAGTGACACGAAAACCCGATAATTGTTTTCTCTTGACATTTCTAAAGCATGCCGGTATTTGTCCAATTCTAAATTTTGTTGTCTAAATAGCCGATGAGTTGTTCGGAAGTAAGAGTTTTGTCTTCCTTGAGACAGCAAACCCCGGGTAAAACCCGGGGCTAAATACTTATTAGGTAAGCTTTTTTATGGCAAAGACAAATTCTAAAAAATCTCTTGTGATAGTCGAATCGCCTGCCAAGGCGAAAACTATACACAAGTATCTGGGCCCGGATTTCGAGGTACAGGCCTCGATGGGGCACGTACGCGATCTGCCTTCGAAGGGCCTGAACGTCGATATTGAGAACGATTTCGAGCCTACATACGATATCATGCCCGGCAAGAAACGCACCGTAACAGCACTGAAAGCCGCGGTTAAGCACTGCGACAAGCTGTATCTGGCAACCGACCTTGACCGTGAAGGCGAGGCGATTGCCTGGCATCTTGCCCAATTGCTCGGCGTCCCGGAGGAGAAGACCTACCGCGTTATATTCAACGCAATCACGCATACGGCGATCAAGCAAGCTTTTGCTGAGCCGGGCAAGCTTGATATGGACAAGGTTATGGCCCAGCAGGCCCGGCGAATCCTTGACAGGATCGTCGGTTATCAGATCAGTCCGCTGCTGTGGAAGAAAGTTACCCGGGGTCTTTCGGCCGGCCGAGTTCAGTCGATTGCGGTTAAAATTATCGTCGAGAAGGAAAAAGAGATTCGCAAGTTCGAGGCCCAGGAATACTGGCTGATTCCCGCTGTTTTCACGGCTGATTTGCAGAACGATTACAGTCGCCAGTGGCTCGATTTCATGCAGACTAAGTCCGAGAATGACAAGCCGCCGACTCTTGCGGAACAAAGTCGATGGCTCACGGAGCGTAAGGCATTCAAGGCCGAACTCTACAAAATCGACGACAAGGAATTCAAGGCGACCGGCAAAGAACAGGCTGAGCCTGTTTTCAACGCGTTAAAGCAGGCGGAATTCAAGCTCGCCGATTTGCAAACAAAACAATCGGTTTCCAAGCCCTCGGCGCCATTTATCACATCCACTCTGCAACAGGCGGCGGCAAACCGTCTGGGCTTTGCTACAAAAAGAACCATGCGTGTCGCCCAGCAGTTGTACGAGGGCATAGACCTCGGCTCGATGGGGTCACTTGGCCTAATTACGTACATGAGAACCGACAGCACCCACCTTTCGGGTGAAGCCATCAAGGAGGTTCGAAAGTACGTCGAGATGCATCTCGGCACGGATTACATGCCCAAGGAAGCCAAGTTTTACGCTTCCAGGAAAAACGCGCAGCAGGCTCACGAAGCCATCCGCCCGACCGACGTGGACCTTACGCCGGACGATATCAAGCCGTTTCTGAGCGACGAGCAATATAAGCTCTATAATATTATCTGGCGCCGATTCGTCGCCTGCCAGATGTCTTCGGCCATATGGGATGTAACGAATCTTAATATCTCGGCAGACACGTCGGTAGGTTGCTGCAGGTATCGAACGACCGGTAGAATTTTGGTCTTTGACGGCTTTACGAAAATCTGGCCGATTACGTCAAACGAGCAGGAACTGCCTTTGATGGAGGTCGGTCAGACGCTGGCGGTGGTCGATATCAAGGCCGATCAGCATTTTACCAAACCGCCGGCAAGATTCACCGAAGCGGCCCTGGTCAAGGCCCTCGAAAAAGAGGGGATCGGCAGGCCGAGCACTTACGCGTCGATCATAAGCACAATACAGGATCGAAAGTACGTCGAGCAGAAAGAGAAGAAATTCTACGCCACCGATATCGGCGAGGTCGTTACGGAAAAACTCAGCGAGTACTTCCCGAAGATAATGGACATTGCATTTACCCGCTATATGGAAGAGCAGCTCGACAAAATCGAAGAACAGCACCTCGACTGGATCGGGGTACTGAAAGATTTCTACGGACCGTTCAAGGTAAATCTCGATACGGCACTGGCCGAAATGAAACACGCAAAAGCGGAAGTGACTCCCAGCGAATACGAATGTCCCAAGTGCGGCAAGCAGCTCGTTTACAGATTCGGTAAAAACGGAAAATTCCTGAGCTGCTCGACATACCCGGAGTGCACGTTCGCATGTCCCTGTGACAAGGAAGGTAAGATGGTCGAGGAAAAATTAAGCGAACACGAATGTCCCAAGTGCGGCAAGCCGATGATGCATAAGAACGGCCGGTTCGGGCCGTTCCTCGGATGCAGCGACTATCCCGAATGTAAAACGACTCTCAAACTGGACAAGGAAGGCAACGTCCTGCCCCCGAAACCGCCCGCAGAGCCTACTGGCGTTAAGTGCTATAAGTGCAAGAGCGGCGAACTGGTAATCAGGCAGAGCAAGAAAGGTCCCTTCATGGGCTGCAACAGGTTCCCAAAGTGCAGGACGATTATCAGCGTCAAACAGCTTGACCATCTCAAACAACTGCAATCCGAAGGGAAATGGCCGCCTGAAACAATCGAGCAGGCCGACGTGCTTCTCGGACGTAAGAAGGCCAAAGAAACAGTAAAAGCCAGACAATAACACCGCGCCATTCCCGAATTAGAATCCCAGTTTGCTTATACAGAGCCGCAACTGTAAAGCAGCGGTTACTGCATCAAGCGTATAGTGTCAAACGTCCCTTTTTATCGAATTTTTATACTCCAACCAATTTTGCAGAAAACCCCGAAAGCCTGCCGATATAGATTAATTGTAACTGTTAGGTGCCGTGGTTTGCGCGCCCGTGACTAAAGCATGCACAGTAGAGTGAGTAAAGGAACTGCGGCCCAGGTATTGGCTTTGAGAACAAGCCTCTTATGGGACGTAATAAAGTGTTGGAGGTGTGAACCCCGTCAGAGATGCTGTTACGGGGGACATAACGTAATGAATAAAACAATCCGCCGAAGCCGGAATAACGAAGTGAAAAAGAAAAAAACATATAAAAGAGCTAAAAAACACCAGGCACAAGGTTCGATATCTCGGACGGCGCTGAGGTGCCTTGGGGTTGGTGTGTGTCTCGTGCTCTTATTCAGTTGCTTGAGTTTCGACATCGGTGACTGGCCGAGTGGTTTTGAGTCTCCTAATAATAACCCGACGGCTAACTGGTGCGGCTCGATAGGGGCTTTTTGCGCTTACTATCTTC
>Ga0268285_1001389_pt1 | contig 11718 bp, 7 predicted proteins | sample saktaG_2_FD_190144 | JGI IMG/M metagenome (GOLD analysis project Ga0268285, IMG submission 190144) | Saline water microbial communities from Sakinaw Lake, British Columbia, Canada - sak_2013_06_06_120m | ecosystem: Environmental > Aquatic > Non-marine Saline and Alkaline > Saline ... | reverse complement strand
GAGTCGTTTCCTGTTCCTTATCCCCGAAGTTTTTCTTTAATTGCTCTTTTAATCTCTGGTATATTAATCATAGTAGCCATAATACCCCCTTTAATGAGCATTTCTGCCTTATCAAAATCGAAAAGATTGATTTCTTTAATTCCAAAGGGGACGATGACTACATCTGCTCCCTTCAGACATTGGTCGGTAATCTTTGATTCCATAATATCGGTGGATTGGTTGATTATTTCAATGAGATTAGGGCCTTCAAATTTTGATTTAACATTCTCTATTTTTTCTTTCAAAAACCCTTTTTCTTCCTCAACTAAGGGAATAATTCCTTCTGTATCCTTAAATTTTGGGTTTTCCCCTTTATTTATTCTTAAATCTTCTAAATTTTCTATCTCTTTTAAATGACCAGTCTCTTTGTCAATCATCATGACAGCAGTGTAAGGGCTTATTTTAGCGAGACTCACAGCAATAATAATATCAGCTCCCATCTTCTCTACCACATCCACCGGGACCGGATCGACTACTCCCCCATCTACTAGATAATAATCCTGATACTTTACCGGAGTGAATATTCCCGGGATGGAGATACTGGCTCTTACCGCCTTTATTACACTCCCCTGGTTTAAAATTACTTTCGCACCGGTTTCTATATCGGTTGCCACTGCAGCAAAAGGAATTTTTAAATCATCAAAAGTTTTATCTTTTAAAGCTATCTTATTTAAAATTTCTTCTACCCGATTACCGCTTAATAGGCCTGAAAGGGGGAGGGTAGGATCCATTAGAGATATAGTTTTGCTTCGTTTCATAGATAGAGCAGCTTCTTTTATTTGCTCTACAGAGGCGCCGGTAGCATATACTGAGCCCACCACTGAACCGATACTGGTGCCGGCAATCATATCAATAGGGATATGATAAGCTTCCAGGACTTGAATGACTCCGATATGAGCTATTCCCCGGGCCGAGCCGCCCCCTAAGGCCAGTCCGAATTTTAATCCCTTCTTCTTGTATTTAGCTATTAAATTTTCTAATTCCGGGTCTTTTTCTATTTTAAAATTATTCATTTTTCCATCTCCACATCTATATCCCTTAAAATGTCATTGCGAACTCCCGCAGGGAGTGTGGCAATCCCAACTTTCACATCTATCTATTAAATATTTCTTAACTTTATATAATCATAATTCGCCATTTAAATCAAAAAACCCTTTTTTATTCAAAACATTTTAATACAAATTTTTCAAATGCCTAAAAAATAATCATCTTAAGAGAAGAACTCTGAGGATTCAAAGACCCGCAAGACCTCACCCAACTACTCAAGCTCACCAACCGCGAATGGGAAGAATGGAAAGAAGAGGGGATAATAATTATATTTGAATAACCAATAAACTATTACAAGAAAGATTTGTATATTGTTGAAATCAAATAAACACTTGACAACTGTAAATTATTATAGTAATATTTTGACATAAACAATTAGAGGCGGAATATATGAAAAACTTAATTCTTACAGAACGTCAAAGTGAAATATTAAAATTTATAATATTAAATAAAGAAAAATTTGGATACCCTCCATCTATTCCAGAGATTCAAGAAAATTTTTCTTTTAAATCTCCCAATGCTGTTCAAGATCATCTTGGGGCACTCGAACGAAAAGGTTACATTTCTCGCCGTGCACATAAAGCAAGAGGTATTGAAGTTTTAGGTCACGCCACATCAAATAAAAATAATAAAAATAACGCAATCGAAATACCTATAGTCGGAGAGATCTCAGCAGGCAGACCAATTCTTGCTCAGGAAAATATAGAAGGAAATATCGTTATTGATAAATCAATCGTAAAAAATTCTAACGGAATTTTTGCTCTAAGAGTTAAAGGTGATAGTATGATTAATGCTGGTATTCTAAATGGAGATTATGTAATAGTCTCTCAACAACAAGATGCTGATCAAGGCGATATAGTAGTTGCACTCATTGAAGATGAAGCAACAGTGAAAAGATTCTATAAAGAAAAAAACAGAATAAGGCTGCAACCTGAAAATGATACTATGGAACCAATAATTATTAAACCTAATGAGAATAATGTTAGAATAATTGGTAAAATAAAAGGCGTAATAAGAAAAATTTAAATTCTTGCAGCGTGGCAATCAACTGTTACTGACATGATTATAATTTTATTAGAACCAATAAACAATAAATTGTATAATGTAAAAAAATAAGGAGTAAAATAAATTCATGAACCAGCTATTAACAATTAGAGAAGCGACTAAATGGGCTGCAGGGTTCTTACAAAAACAAGTAAGCACATCAAATATTTCTTATTTGGTTCATTATGGAAGAATAAGAAAATTTGGCGAAAATGGTGAAGTGCTAATTAACATTGTTGATTTAGAAAATTATTATAAATCCTACTATCATACCAAAGAAGATAAATGGAAAAAACGCTTAGGCAATGATTTGAACTGGGCTCTTTCATTTTCAGAATATAAGGAATCAGAAACAACAAAACATGTTCATAGATTACATCCATATAAGGGAAAATTTATTCCTCAGCTTGTAGAATATTTTCTAGATTCTCATACTGATAATTTTAAAAAGGAGTATATTTATGAAAAAATTTGAAGTTGTTTTAACGAAATCATATATTGTAAGAATAAAAGCAGAAGACAAAAAGAAAGCAAGAGAATATTCAGAGTTATTTACGGGTGATATTCAGGATATTTCATCAATTGACAATAGAAGAAAATTTAACTTTAAAATAGAAGATATTGTTTGTAAGCTAAATGAAGTTTTTGAGGTTCAAGAAGAATTAACATGAAAAAGATTAAAACACAAATATTATTAGGTAATTGTAAAGATATTTTAAAAATTATTAATATTGATTTCGATTATATATTCTAAGATATAACAGGAGTGCCTTTTGTCTTACTTTTATTGCACTTTTAACATATTTTAGAACTTACAATATGTTAAAAGTTTGAGGTTTAACCTCAAAATAGTTAAACAGATTTGGAGATAATATAATCATGACTACACAATTTATTACCAACGAGAAAAAACTTCTATCAGATGTTATTAAAAATATCCTTCCTTCCTCAGAAAAATTGTATTTCCTGATAGGATATTTTTATTTTTCAGGCTTCCAGGAAATTTATAAAAAAATTGCCGACAAAGAAGTAAAAATCCTGGTAGGCTTGGAGATTGAACGTGACTTAACCAATAAAATTAGAGAATTTGAAATTATCCAGGAAGTAAATGATCCACGGGGTAAATTAAGGGATAATTATTATAAATCCCTGGTTACCCTTTTTAACGATACTGACTTTTTTGACTCGGAAGAAAAACAAGAGGCGTTTAAATTGTTTTTGGCCAAGATAAAAGACGGTACCCTGGAAATTAAAAAGACTTTACAGCCGAATCATGCCAAACTATATATTTTTGAAAATAGACAAGAATTTAGTCAAGGTGGAGAATATCCCGGAACAGTCATTACCGGCTCAAGTAATTTATCAAGATCAGGGTTAAGAGGGAGATTTGAGATTAATGTAATTTCTCGTGATGCGATAAACTTTTCGGAAGCCTACAAAATATTCCAGGATTTATGGGAAAGTGCCGTTACCATTGTAGACAAAAACAATATTGATGAGTTTTTCTCCCATGTAGTCGAAAAAATATGGCTGGACAAACTCCCCAAACCATTTCTATTGTACCTACGGGTATTACAGGAATATTTTGATGAGCATTTAAAAGGAGGTTCCATAAGACTACCGGCAGAGATTACCAGAGACCGCTATATAAATCTAAAATATCAAATTGATGCTGTGAAAAAAGCCCTTGATGTCCTCAAACGGCATAATGGGGTTATTATTGCCGACGTGGTGGGATTAGGTAAAAGTATCATTGCCTCGGCAATAGCCTACAATCTAAATCTTAAGACTATCATCATAGCGCCACCCCACTTAAAAAATCAGTGGGAAGATTACCGTTACGATTTTGAATTTAATGCCAAGGTATACAGCAGCGGGAAAATTGAACAGGCCATAGAAGAGAACGATCAAGATGAAGAGAAATTATTGATCATAGACGAAGCCCACAAATACAGGAACGAACTTACCGTAGATTATGCCAATCTTCATAAACTTTGCCAGCGTAATAAAATTGTATTACTATCTGCTACTCCCTTCAATAACCGGCCACAGGATGTTTTTTCCATGGTTAAATTATTTCAAATCCCTACCAGGTCAACCATTCAAACAGTTGACAACCTCTCTTATCAATTTAAAAAACTCATTTCTGAATATAAAGAAATCAAAGAAATACAAAAAAATAAAAAAGAAAGTGATATAGCCATCACCGCTCGCATAAAAAAAGTGGCCGATGAAATTAGAAATATTTTATCCCCTCTGGTCATCCGTCGCTCCCGATTGGATTTGGAGGGGATCGAAGAATATAAAGAAGATTTAAAACAGCAAAATATTTCTTTTCCCAAAGTTAATGAACCGAAACTCCTTGAGTATAACTTACAAGAGTTAAGCGACCTTTATAAAGATACACTGGAAACTGTTGCTCCTGAAGATGACGAAGAAGCTGGGTTTATTGGTGCAAGATATATGCCGACAAGTTATATAAAGAATTTTGAGAAATACCGGGAAAAAATAGCTAAGGAAATGGGTGTTGATGAAAATCTATTGAAACAGACCCAAATGAATTTAGCTAAATTTATGAGACGTTTGATTGTACGCCGATTTGAAAGTTCTATCTATGCTTTCCAGTCAACTTTAGATTCTATAATCAAATCTTCTGAAATTATCCGTGATTGGTATGAAAGAGTAGGGAAAGTACCGATATATAAAAAAGGGAAATTACCTGATGTGGATGCTCTTTTAGAAGCTACAGGAGAAGACATAGATGAAGAACTTAAAGATATCATATTAGATGAGGAATTAGAAAGTTACAAAGAAAAGGGTTTGTGGCTAATTGATAAAAAAGAAATCAGAAAAGGATTTATTGAAGATGTAGAGAAAGATATTAAAATACTTAAAGATATACGTGAAAAATGGTTTAGTAAAGGTTTCCCCAAAGACCCAAAACTTGAGCATTTTGACTCAATAGTGAAGCAAAAATTAAAGGAAGATCCTAATAGAAAAATAGTTGCCTTTACAGAATTCGCGGATACAGCTGATTATTTATTTGAAAAATTAAAGCATAATTTAAGAGTTTTTAAATATTCTTCTTCTGATGCCAGCCAAAAAAATAAAAGAACAATAAAAGAAAATTTTGATGCAGGAGCAAAAATCCAAAAAAATGATTTTGATGTATTAATAGCCACAGATGCAATTTCCGAAGGATTTAACCTGCACCGGGCTGGTATTGTTTTTAACTATGATATCCCTTACAATCCAACAAGGGTAATTCAAAGGGTTGGACGAATAAACCGAATTAATAAAAAAGTTTTTGAGGAACTTTTTATTTATAATTTCTTTCCCACTGCAACAGGTGAAAGAGAAATCCGCGTTAAGCAGATTTCTACCTTAAAAATTGCTATGGTACATGCACTTTTTGGTGAAGATACAAAAGTACTCACCAAAGACGAAGAACTTAGAACTTTCTTTGCAAAACAATTCCGGGAAGCTTTTAAAAATCAAGAGGAACTATCACCTGAAACCAAATATGAGAATTTTATTAAGAAATTACGTATATCTAACCCCAACCTTATCGAAGAAGCTCTAAATATTTCTAAAAGGTCGAGAATTAGACGAACAACAATGAGAGACAGCTCAGGAGTAGTAGTTTTTGGCAAAAAAGGCGATGAATATGTCTTTAAATTTGCTTCTTCACCTAAAGAATGCATTCCCTTGGGAGCTGCTGAGGCATTTAAAATATTCGAAGCAGAAATCTCTGAAAACGCAGAAAAAACAAGTAAAACTTTTGATGCAATTTATACAAAATTAAAGGATAACCTTTTTTCCAAAAAGAAAGAGATTGCTTTAAATAGAGGTAAAATAGAAGCAATAGACAAAGTAGAAGCCCTAAAAACAAAACTTCCAGAAAAAAAAGATTATTTAGAAGACCTCTACTATGTTTTAAAAGAATTGGATGCCTTACCTGATCGATATGCAAAAGCCATTAGGACAATCGACTTAAAAAATCTCGATAGAGAAATTAAAGAATTTGAGAAAGAAGTTCCCCATAAATACCTTCTAAATATTATTGATAGAGAAAAGAAAATTGATGAAGGTAGAGAATCATTAATCTTATCAGAGGAGTTGATTTAAATTATTGATTTTAAAAACCCTTATAATCCCAGTCAGTATATAAATTTTTTCCGAAACCAACTTTTACCGGAGGATTTTGAGGGACACGATGAAAAGATTGAAGTTAGTTTTCAACCCAAATTTATTCAAAACATTGCCAAAATTGGTGAAGTCCGTTCTTTAGAGATGAATGTATACCAGATAACTCACCATTCAGAAAACGACCCAAGAATTTCTCTCTCCAGAGATTCCTTCCGGTTATTGGCACAATATGGCATAAAAAGAGCTCTGATCTTATTTATTTCCGAAAACTCACTTAATTACAGACTGTCACTTGTTACAATTGATTTAAAATGGGAAGAAGGAAGGAGAGTCAAAAAGGAATATTCTAATCCCCATAGATATTCTTTCTTTTTAGGACCGGAAACAAAAACACATACACCTGAAACATACCTAATTAAAAAAGGTAGGGTTAAGGATTTTGAAGACCTGAAAAAAAGATTTTCTATAGAAGTAGTCAATAAGGATTTCTATACACAAATAGCAATTCTCTTTACAAAATTAGCAGGTGGGGAGAGAACAATTGGCAGAACAAAATATGAGGAAAAAGGCAGTCTGCAGTTGCCATCTACTTCTGATGATACAATAAAAAAGGAATTTTCAGTTAGATTAATTGGCAGGTTGATTTTCTGCTGGTTTTTGAAGAAAAAAACTTCTGATAAAGGCGTCTCTTTAATTCCAGAGGAACTTCTTTCTTTGATGGCAGTTACCCAAAAACCTGGTCTTTATCACAATATTCTTGAGCCCCTCTTTTTTGAAACACTCAATAAACCCATAAAACAACGTAAAAAAGAATACCAAATAACCCCTTGGTCACAAATACCCTTCCTTAACGGTGGTCTTTTTACACCTGAATATCATGACTATTATCAGGTTGATCAACTTGGAACATCTAAATATATCAATACATTGAAGGTACCTGATAATTGGCTTAAAGAACTATTTAAGGTTTTCGAAATTTACAACTTTACAATCGACGAAAATACTCCGGTAGATGTTGAACTTTCTATTGAACCGGAGATGTTAGGACGAATCTTTGAAAACCTCTTGGCAGAAATTAATCCCGAGACGGGTAATACTGCTCGTAAATCAACAGGAAGTTACTATACGCCCAGGCCGATAGTTGAATATATGGTTGATGAAAGTTTAAAACAGTATTTACTTAACAAAACAAATCTTAAGGAGAGCGAAATATCTTCTTTGCTTGCCTACGAGGAAGAAGAGGTTGACTTAAATGAATCTGAAAAAGACGCTGTACTTGACGCCCTTGATGTTATAAAAATTATTGATCCTGCTTGTGGGAGCGGTGCATTTCCGATGGGAATTCTTCAAAAGATGCTTTTAATTTTACAAAAAATTGATCCTGAATCAAAAAAATGGCTAACCAAGAAAGTATCACAAATAGAAAATACTATAGTACGAGAAGAATTTCAAAAAAAAATCGAAGCAGAAAATTGGAACTATGTACATAAGCTTGGCATTATCCAGGATTCAATTTATGGAGTGGATATTCAACCTATTGCGGTTGATATTTCAAAATTAAGATTCTTTTTGTCGCTAATTGTCGATGAAAACGTGGATGATTCGAAAGAAAATAGAGGAGTTGATTGGCTTCCAAATCTGGAATTTAAATTTGTATGTGCTAATTCCCTTATTGGATTGCCTAGTACTCTTGTTGGATCATATAAAAAAGGATTACAACCAAAACTATTTGAAACAGTTGATAACATAACCGAACTAAAAAAATTACGTGAAGAATACCTTAGATGCTATGGAGATGAGAAAATATCAATTGAGGAGAAATTTCAAGAGATACAAACCGAGATGCTTAGCAGCAGTTTAAAATGGTTAAGTTGGGGCGGGAAAGATTCACAAACGGTTAAATTATCACAATGGAATCCATTTTCGGGTGAATCTTGTGAATGGTTTGATCCAGAGTGGATGTTTGGAATAAAAGATGGTTTTGATATAGTAATTGCGAATCCGCCGTATGTACAACTACAAAAAAATGGTGGAAAACTGGCAAATCTTTATGAAAATTGCGGATACCAGACTTTTAAACGAACCGGCGACATATATGCTTTGTTTTATGAAAATGGGATAAAAACACTTCGACAAGGTGGGCACCTCTGCTTTATTACTAGTAATAAATGGATGCGAGCAAGTTATGGCGAAAAATTGAGGGAATATTTTATAAAGCACAATCCAATGATTTTGATAGATTTGGGACCAGCTGTTTTTGAATCTGCGACGGTTGATACCAATATTTTAATTATAGCTAAAGTTAAAAACAAAAAGAAATTGCAGGCAATAACTATTTCCAATATCAATGCTGATAAACTCAATATTTCGGCGTTTTTACAAACCAATGGTGTGATACTCTCCAAACTTAGTAAAAATGCTTGGTTTATCATCAATGAAGCTGAACAAAAATTAAAGGAAAAAATTGAAAAAATTGGCAAACCACTTAAAGAGTGGGATGTGAACATTTTTTATGGAATAAAAACTGGATACAATAATGCTTTTATTATTGATACAACGACCAAAGAACGACTTTGCAAGGAAGATCCGAAAAGTGCAGAAATTATCAAACCAATTTTACGGGGGCGAGATATAAAAAGATATGGCTTTGAATGGGCAGGATTGTGGATTATATTTATTCCCTGGCATTTTCCATTAAATAAAGACCTGGCAATTGAAGGTGCAAGCAAAAAAGCAGAATTGGAATTTAAAAAACAATACCCTACTATATTCCAATATCTTTTACAATTTAAAGAGCCTTTATCAAAAAGAAATACTGCTGAAACAGGAATTCGATATGAATGGTATGCTTTGCAAAGATGTGCTGCAACCTACTATCCTGAATTTAAGAAGGAGAAGGTAGTATGGGGAAATATTGCCTATAATAGTTCTTTTGTATTATTAGGGAAAGATGTTTTTTTAAATGCACCAGGAAATATTATTACAAGTGACAGTATTAATTTGAGATACTTATTAGGATGTTTAAATTCATCAATATTTAATTATGAATTTCAGAAAATTGGTATTTTTTTAGGTCATGCATTTGAATGGAAAAAACAATATGTTGAGCAAGTTCACATCACCCCATGCAACACTGAAAATCGATCGATTGTTGATAAAATAAAATCTTTGGTGGATGAAATTTTAGAATTGAAAAAATCTGATTTAATAGCAGATACAACCGCGCAGGAACGAAAAATTGACAAATTGGTGTATAAATTATATGACTTAACCGATGAGGAAATAGAAATCGTAGAGAATTTTAACAATAAAAAGTAAACAAAAATAGGAAATAAATTATATGGCGTTGAATAATTATGAAGAAATTGTTACTAATTTTGCATCACCTACTCTTGTTCTAGCGGGACCCGGTGCTGGCAAAACCCATCTCTTGGCCGATAGAACCAAGCGTCTTTTGGACAACGGTACAGACAAAACTATTATAACTGTACTTACATTTGGAAAAGACGCAAACCAACATATGATTAATGAACTTACCAAACCAAGCGGTTTTAATATTCCATTTGATAAACTACCTTATATTTCCACGATGCATTCTTTAGGTTTTGAAATAGTACGTGAAAAGCCACACGACATTAATTTACTCAAAACCGACCTCAGGGTTCAAAAAGATGAAAATGTAAAACGATTGATGTATCGGGATGCAGCTTTAATACTCGGTTATACTGAAAACGATAGTAGAGAAGCTCTTAAATGTAAGCAATATGGTGATTGTAAAGAAAACTCCAGAGAAAAAATATGCCAAATATGTAAGAAATATTGGGAAATAATGTCAAAATGTAATTATATAGATTTTGATGATCAAATCCTTTTTGCTTGTCGTATATTAGAGAAAAATCCTACTATTCTCAAAAAATATCAATCCAGAGCAAAATATTTGTTAGTTGATGAATATCAGGATATTAATACAGCACAATTTAGACTAATAGAGTTGATTAGTAGAGAGTCCAGAAATAGGCTTTTCGTAGTCGGAGATGATGCTCAAAGTATCTATGGATTCCGTGGCGGCGACCCTAAATTTATCTTACGTTTTAAAAAATATTTTCCCGGCTCAGAAACTCCACCATTACCATATAGTCGAAGGTGTCATGAAAAAATAATGCAAGATGCCATCAGCGTTTTAAAAAAATACTACACCGATTGGACTGGGGAACAAAAATTAGAATATAAAGTGCCAAGTGGTGAAGAACCTCAAATATGGAAATTACTTAGTGATAAAGCAGAAGCAAAAATGGTTGCTGTAATTGCTCGGCAATTTACCCAAGAGAAAAAGAGTATTTTAATACTCGTGCCAAAGAAAGAATTTTTCCCTTTGATTACTCAAGAACTATCCAAACGAGGCATAGTATATAGTTGTCCAATAAGTTTCTTGCCCGAAAGAGTGAAAATTGCAAAGCTGTTTATAGATTGGACAACTATTCCTTCTGAGACCTTTACAACACGGTTAGTTATTGAAGAACTTATAAATAAAGGTATTGCACATGTTCCGGGTGCAAAAAAGGATAGAAGAACTACCCAAGAAACTATCAAGAAACGAATTATAGAAGAAACTGAAATTGCTAAACTATGGGAACATGTTGATAAAAAAAACGATCTATTTTCGGTCATTAAAAGCCTAAAAGAACCCAATAAAACCCTTATAAAAATTCGGGATGGACTTTTGAATTTGAGTGATTTATTTATTAATTTTAAAAAAGAAAAGTGCGGTGAGTTTATCAAACAGTTGGCAGTTGTATCCAATGTTTGGGTTAATCCATCAAAATTAATAGAAGATATAACCAAGATAACGGAATTACTTAATCCTCAAGGTACCACAGGTTTAGGCTGGGTGCAGTTAAATACTATGAAAAAAGCCAAAGGCCTTGAAGCAGATGTTGTGATTATGGTAGGTTTAGAAGATGATATAGTACCAAGTCCTAGAGGCGATCTTGTTGAAGAATCTCGTTTGTTTTATGTTTCTATGACACGCGCAAAGGAAAAATTATTTCTATTTCATTCATATAAAAGGCCAAGGCAAATAACTTTTGGACTAGAAATAATGGATAAAAGGAGATCAAGGTTTCTTGATGTTATTGGGAGAAAAAGTGAATGGAAAAGGTATAAAAAGAAAAAAGTGTGATTGTTTTCTTCTTAATATGACATTGAGAACCTAGGATGTCTCATACCCATTTTAATTAAAAAATTTAGGGATACAGAAAAAGTGATATTGTAAAATCCTGCAATAATGTCTAATAATTGAGGAGATTACTATGATAAAAAATAAAGAAACAATAGAACAAGAATTTAAAATACCAATTGAAGAATTATTTTCCAAGTTTGAAGATCATCTTAAAATAAAGAATAACACAAGAATTTTATTTTCTGGAAAATTTGGTATAG
>Ga0268285_1001375_pt1 | contig 11779 bp, 12 predicted proteins | sample saktaG_2_FD_190144 | JGI IMG/M metagenome (GOLD analysis project Ga0268285, IMG submission 190144) | Saline water microbial communities from Sakinaw Lake, British Columbia, Canada - sak_2013_06_06_120m | ecosystem: Environmental > Aquatic > Non-marine Saline and Alkaline > Saline ... | reverse complement strand
TTACTACTACTCCTACAACTGTTACAACTGGCACAACTTCTCCTCCGTCAGTTGATGATATAAGCATAGAACAGCAATGAATATAGTTAAATTGATAAATAAGAAAAAAACTATAGTTTTTTTAGTATTATTGTTTTTGTCTTTGGGATTTTTCCAATTTGCTGATACTAGTGATCCTCTAAGCTTTACAATTACGGTTTCTTGCTCAGATCCTGATGGGGATCTTTCTACATGCGAAGTTACTTTGCCTATAGATCCTACTGATACTGGCCCTAATGACGGGATTTGTCCTGAAAGTTGCGCTTCTGATTCTTGTTCTTGCAGTTTTACTTGTGCTGCTCCAGGAGACTGGTCTGCTTGCGGCAAGGCAACCGATGCTGAAGGATTAACAGATGAAGATTGCAGTACAGAAACTATAGGATGTGTTAATCATCCTCCAGTAGCTGCCTTTTCTTGTGATCCCTCCGATTGTATTGCATATTATTCTAGTGACTCTGACTCTGGTCTTGTTTTAGAAAACGAGTCATACGATCCCGATGGATTAGAAGATATTAGCGCTTGTAGTTGGAGAGTCCTTATTGGACCAAGTACTAAATATTATATAGAGTGTTCGCCGTTTAATATCTTGTGTTATTTTGGAGTCCCAGGATCTATCTTAGAATCTGGAGAATATAGGATAAAGCTTAAAGTTGATGATCAAGCCGGCGAATCATCTGTCACTTTTGGTGATATTGTTGTTAAAAAAGATATTGAAGCTGACTTTCTATGCTCTATGGATGGAAAAGGCCCTTGGGAAGATTGCACCGACTTTAAGGGAACACAAAAAGAATATGTATATTTTAAAGATATTTCAACTGTTTCTGAGGAAGCAGAATATATTACTTCCCGCATCTGGGAGTTGGATGGAGATGCTTTCAGCGATGAAAATGAGGCTACTTCTTCGGTGGAACTGTTTGAGCGTTCAAATATTATTGAATTAACAGTTGAAGACGATCAAGGAAGAATAGATACTGCTTCCTATACTCTTGGAGCAAGGCTTCCATTGCCAACATGGAAGGAAGTAGCTCCTTAATTAATTTACAAATTAAAAACAATTTATTATACTAAATGAAACAATATGGAGCTATTCAAAACATTTAAAAATCCAAAAGACCTATTATTGGTTATTATATTAATTATGATAGCCGGGGGCATTTTCTGGGGCATTTGGAATTATTACTATCACGCTATGCCGCAGCAGGTCTTAATTATTACGGAAAAGCCTTCATATACTTCTAATGTTGAATTAGGCATGGCTGTAAAAGATATTCTCCCCAATAGAATCTGTTTTTCTTCTTGCTACCCATATTTTTCTGAAAGGCAAGATAAAAAGTGGATTGCTTATGACTATAATAATAAATGCGATCATCCGGACGTGATTGAAAGCTGTTTGGAGCCTGATTATGCCAAGTTCTTTACAATCCTTTTGCCGAGCTTGGATCCTGGAGTGCACAGGATATCTGTTCCAGTTACCATAAACGGCGAAATAGGGGGCTTTTTTAGAGAAGACGCAGTATATTATTCCAATGACTTTATTATTGAATAGGATTCATTGAAAAAGAAGATTTTAAAAAGGAGCTAAGCTCCTTTTTAAATGTATTACCAAATAATTAAATAATATATTGGAAATATGTTTTAAGATAGACAGAAGATTACATTGAGATTATCTTGAATGTAGAAAAATTTTCTTTGATGATAAATTTTATTTAGTTTGTCGTTTATGATATATTAAGTTTAATGGATAAAAATAATGATCCTTTAAGTGAATATCGATTAGTATATCGGGCAAAAGATTTTTTTGAGAGTTTCATGAAACAGGAAAAATTGAGACAAAAAAAGCCTGTTTCTTTCAATTTTATATTAAATAAATTTCGGTTTACTTTATTAGAATTTATCGAAGATATTATAGGAACCAAGTTTTATATTTCTGACGACCAATTATTGCCGAACATATCATTGAAAGTGAAAAGATTAGCGGCTAACCTTATTAAAAAGAAAATTATTACCAAACTGGAAAAAATATCTCATACTCGTCCTGACGAGCCGAAAATTATTGAGTATCAATCTAGGATTCCCAGCGTTCTGCCTGATATTTCTTTATATTCTGACGGCAGTGGAAGTTTTTCAGACATGGGAGGGGGTAGTGATCTGGAAGAAGAAAAAGCTCTTTTGAAAGCAATCGGAGAAGCAGTCGAAAGACTTTCTCTTTGTATTTATAGAGAAGAAAATTTGGTTCTTTCTTCTTATAGAAAAGTTTCCGGAAAGGCTGTAGATCCTTTATCTTTTGTCGGTATCTCAGAAGCTCAACGAAAGTTGGATAGAATATTAAGAATAGATAATGAGTCTATTTTTCGCTGGGTTGAATGTTTTTCTCTTCTTAACAAGAAAAAAGTTCTTATTCCAGCCCAATTAATTTATATCGGCTATAAATATCATTTCAGAGAGCCAATTATCCGGGAACAAATTAGCACTGGAGCCGCTGCCGCTGATTCGTTTGAGGAAGCGGCGTATAAAGGAGCTTGCGAAATGGTTGAAAGAGATGCTTTCATGGTTTCTTATTTTAATAAACTTTCTCTTCCAATAATAGATTTGGAAGCAATCGACGATAAAATGTTCCAAGAATTACTGGCGAAGTTTAAGCGCTATAACCTGGAGCTTTACGTGGTTGACATAACTACTGATATTTCCATTCCTTCGATGTCAGCTGTTATTATTGATAGAAGCGGTGTTGGGCCGGTTGTTCATATTGGGAATAAAACAAGCTTAAATATTAAAAACGCAGTTATTGGCGCTGTTTACGAAGCTCTTCATGGAAGACTTGGCTATCGTAGAATATTGCCTCTCTCTGATCCTTTTAAAAAAAGAATGAAAGTTTTAAAATCCGATCCTTCTCAGATAAAAACATTTGATGATAGATTTCTTTATTGGGCATCTTTAGATATGATTAACAAACTTGAGTTCTTTTTTAACGGACCTAAAAAAAGACTTAGCAAAAAAAAGCTTAATAAATATGAAAATGTGTCAGCTAAAGAAAAACTAAAAATAGTTGTGAACTTATTTAAGGATAAAAATATTGACGTTTATGGGATTGATATTACTTCGCCACTGGTAAGAGAAGAAGGAATCTATGTAGCTAAAGTTGTTTCTCCGCAGCTTCAGCCTCTTTATTTGAATGAAGGAGTGAAACATCTTTCAGGCAGGCGTCTTTTCTCTGAAGATAAACTAAATCCTTTGCCACATCCTTTTCTATAAAAAATATGGATTACTCAATCGCTAAAATTTTTCATCAAAAAACAAAAGCAAGATACGAAAAAGGAGCAGAAAAACCAATTGATTTTAAAAGTTGGCCGAAAGAATGGACAACAACTTACTTCAAATCTTATCCTCGCTTAACGAAAATTTTACTGCCAAAACCCAAGAAACTAGATTTTTCTTTGGGAAAAGCGATAACGAAACGAAGATCAGAAAGAGAGTTTGATAAAAAACCAATAGATCTTAAAGATCTAAGCCAACTTCTTTTTTATTCAGCAGGTATTACTCTGAAAGATAAAGATCTGAATAGAACTCGGCGCGGTTATCCTTCGGGGGGAGGGCGATATCCATTAGAAGTTTATCTTTTTAATCTTGATAATAGTAAGAATTTGAAAGGAGGGATTTATCATTACAATATTAGAGAACATTTTCTTGAAAGCTTGATGGAAAAGAAAAATATAAGAAAGGAAATTTATCCTCAAGCTGTCTGGCAAGAAGAAATACTTACAAAAGCACCAATGATTTTAGTTATTTCTGGATTTCTTGGAAGGACAATGATAAAGTACAAAGATAGAGGATATCGTTATGTTCTTTTTGAAGCTGGCCATTTAGGGCAGAATATTTATTTAACAAGTACTGCTCTGGGACTTAAGTGCTGCGCTATTGGTGGCTTTGATGATGATAAATTTCATGAACTTTTAGACATTGACGGTAAAAACGAAGTAGTTCTTTATGTTTTTGCCTTGGGACATTAAATTATATAATTATGGCAAACCTTAATAGCCGATTTAAAGAAAATTTCGGAATTTTAACTAGAATAATTAATTCTCAGAATTTTTCTTTTTCTAAATTACTTCAATATTTAGAGAAAGTGGAGCCAAAAACAGAAGAACATCCTTCTAAAAAAAATGATCCGGTTCCTTATTCTACGCCTAAGCCTAATCGGGAATTAACTCTAGTTATTACTGAGAAATGCAATTTAAAATGTGCTTATTGCTTGAGAAATTCCCAACCAAACGATAAGAAAGAAATACCGTTTCCAGTTTTGAAAAAAATAATTCTTTCTGCTCATCGTTTTGGAATTAAAAGTTTTAGTATTACTGGAGGAGAGCCTTTAATTTATTCTCATTGGCAGGAGTTGATAAAACTTATTGGAACTTTGAAATCATCAGTTTTTATTGAAACTAACGGCTCTCTTTTAGAAGAAGAAGATATAATTTTTTTAGAAAATACTTTAGAGAATAGAATTAATAAAATTCTAATTAGTTTGGGCGGATACGAATCAGCAACTCATAATGAGTTTCGAGGCCAAGGTACTTTCGTTAAAGCGGTTAAAGCTATTAAGCTTCTTCATAAACATAATATTTCGATTGAAACTAATATTCTTTTATCGCCTCTAAACTTGATGAGTGAGGAAGACATCTTGAAATATATAAAGTTTAACAAGGATCTTGGAGTCAGTGAGGTCATTTTTGGCGGAATGGTTGGACTGGGTAGGGCCCAAGATTCTAAATTTTTATTAAGTGAAAACCAGTACATACAAATTAACAAAATTTTTGCTAAACATAATTACTTTATGGATGAAAAAGATATTAAAGTTCGTTCTGAGTCTTTCCAGAAAGCTTTGGATGTTCAGCCATGCCAGCGTTTGGGACAGGAAATAAGTGTTTCTCCAAATGGTCTTCATCCATGTATTTTCCATACATATACTTTAAAAATAGGAGATTTTAAAGATTTTGAAGCTTTGCTTTATAGCGATTTTTTAAGTTCTCTTTATTCGGCTGGGGTAGCAATGCAAAAATATTCAAAGAAAGAGGAATTCTTCTCTTGCGGAAAATGTATAAAATATCTGCCTCAATGGCTATCTCTTATTAAAAAAAAGACCTTTATATACTCAGGGCAAGAATATGAGAAAAATTAGATTTATTTATCAAAAAGAATATCCCGAATCCTTAGACGTAAATAAGTGGAAGAAGATTTTAGAGGAAGCGTCTTCTTTAAATTTTAATTCTTTTTCTCTTAAAATTCTTGATAATATTGAAGATAAAAAACTTAAAGAATTTTTGGATTTAGTTTCAAATCATAATTTTTTGATAGAATTAGAAGATAACTCGCCATGGAACGAGGGGAAAAGAAAAGTTTTTATTGAGAGCAATGTTCATCTTTTTTGGCTAACTTTTTATAGTTTGAAGGAAAATAAATCTCAAGAGAATTTAGAAAAAATTAATTATTTAAGGAGCAAGAGTTTGCCAATAGGTTTTCGTTATATTCTAACCAAGGAAAACTTTAATGAAGTTTTTGATTTGCCTGGATTTTTAAAAAATATAAGATATTGTCCCAGACAGTTTATATTAGAAGAAATTTCTCCGCTTGAAGGCAAGAATTTCAACAAAAAACTCTTGATTGAGCCGAAACAATTAAAACTATATTTTCCTTTTATTAAAAAATATATTTTAGGATTTCCTCATCGGTTGAATCCTAACGCTAAAATTTATAGTAACTATCAAGACACTGAATATTATCCGTTTATTAGCGGAGAAGAAATTATTATAGAAGGTAACGGTGATGTGCATCCTTTTCCATTTCTTAATTTTAAAAAGGCTGGCAATGTTTTTTCTGATTCAATTTTAAAAGTTCATGAGAGATTGAACGAAGAGCTAAATGAATTAACGTTAGAAAAAGCAGAAAAAGGAAAGTTTTTGAATTGGTTTTCTGTTATTTCTGATTGTCCAAAATTAAAAGAAACGAACTTTCAAGATATTAATAGAGTGATTTTACCAGATTCCTTTAATATTCTAATGACCAATAAATGCAATTTTAAATGTGATTTTTGTGAGTTTGATTGTAAACCGGAAGACACTGAAGCAATTGACATTAAAGATTTTGAGAAACTTCTTAAAGAAGGAAAACAGTTAGGAATTAGCCGTTTGATTTTTGATGGAGGAGAACCATTGCTTCATCCTGATATTAAAAAAGCTTTTAAGATTGTTAAAGATTTGGATTATAGCGCAACAATATTAACTAACGGCTGGCATTTTAAAGATTTTTTAGAGGATTACAAAAAGGCCAACATTAATAATTTCATTTTTGGATTGTATGGCGCTTCTTCTAAAAGTCATGATAAAATTGTGGATAAAGAGGGTGCTTTTGATAAATGTGTCTCAGCAATAAAATTATCTAAAGAACTTGGCTATTTGACCGGTCTTCATACTGTTTTGCATCCATTAAGCTTTCATGAGTTAGATAAATTCTTTGATCTAGCTGAAGAATGGAAAATAGATTATATTATGATTTCTTCAATAACTCCGGTCGGCCGGGCTAAAAATAATCAGAATTTAGTTTTAAGCGAAGATCAAAAGAAAAAGATATCAAAGATTTACCAAAATCATCATGATTTCCTTTCTAAAATAACTTTTCAAGGCTATCAGCCTCAACCAGGACAGAATTTAAGTTGCAAATATCTTAATCGCTCTGGCCCACTTGGTGTTTATTGGAATGGTTCCATTGCTCTTTGTTCGATGCTTCCTTTGCTTAATTTGCCTTTTTTAAAAATCAAAGATCATAATTTAATTGGCAGCTTAATCTTTATGAATAAAATTAACGAACTTTTTCAAACTGATCGGAAAAAAGAATTTTCTGCTTGGTGTTTGAAAACAAAAAAGAGCGAGCATTGCCTTTATTGCCACGAAAAACTATCTAAGAAAATTGGGAAATATATTTCGTCTTGATGCACTCCTTGATTTTAGAAAATTATAGCATGGACTATTAGAAAATAATATTGCTATGTGATTTGATCATACTCTTAGTCTATAGATGAAAAGGATTGACAACACTCTTTTTAAGTGTTATTCTATAGACATAAGACATAGTTTTTTAACAACTAGATAAGGAATAAAAAAAAGGAGGGAACATGAAGAGAAAAATTATTAGTCTAATTCTAACATTGGCCATTGGACTTGCAGTTTTGCCAGGATGTACATCATCGATAGCCAAGGAACTCGAGGAATGCAAAGATTCGAAGATTCAGCTTGAGAATACTCTTGAAGAGAAAGATATCAGATATCAAGAAGAGTTAAAAAAGTCCGAAGAGAAGTCTCAACGGATTGAAGAATTGGAAGCAGTTATCTTGAGAGATCCGAGCTATGATGAATTGATGAAATTCATCATAGAAGACAAAACAGATGAGGAAGAATACTTTTCCTATAGTTATCCTGATGAATATTCTTATATCCTATACGCCCAAGCATTTTTGGAAAATGCTAAACAACAGGGCATAAGAGGATATCTGGTTGCGATAAGGATAGCTAATTCTCAATTCTGGTTTTTTACAGGATTTGAAACTATTGACAGGGGTTGGATATATTTCCTACCCACAATAGATCAAATAGCCAATCTAGAAATTGGCAAAAGATATTGTGAGATCAATAGTTTTTACGAATGCTCTTCAATTGATGATAGAATTGAACAAATAATGGTTTTCGAGTTTTCATAAGAACAAGAAGATGGCTATGTCCAGAAAAAGATATAGCCATCTTTTAGTTTGTGATATTAATCAGTCTAAATCCTAACTATATGCTTATCTTGCATGATTAGTTTGACAAACTTCTTGGCCATGATAAAATTAAAGCAGAATTAATGTTTTTAGAATTATGAAAAAGAAGATTTTATTCATCCTAATAGGTTTAATTTTAATTTCTGGAGTTTTTTACGGGGGATTCTATCTTGGCCAAAAAAAGGCAGAATTGCCAGATGAATTTATTCCAGTGGATAAATCTGAGCTAGAAAGTCTGCAGTGGGTTGGCACTGACTACGGGGTGATAAAAGATATTGATTCTACTAGTGTCACCTTTTATTTATATAGAAATGGAGTTGTGGATTTCCAAGAAACTATAAAGGTGTGGATGACTAGAGAAACTGAATTTTATACAGACGAAGAGAGAGTCAATTTTGCTGATTTTCAAATTGATGACATAGTCACTTTTGCCGCTAATCTTAATAATGATGCAAGCGTTTCTCTTCTTTGGATGAGATATGATAGCGAGAGTCCGCTTGTAAAAAACTAATTATATATTAAATATGTTTCCCATCATAATTTCTTCTTTATTAGAAAACAGTAAGAAAAATTCTAAAATAGCGCTGCCCTTAAAAATAATGGTTATTTTTGTCTTGGCTGTAATTTTTTCCATGATTCGGGTTGGAGGGAAGATTTTAAAGCTAGAAAAAGATGATTCCTTGAACAAGTCTATTTCTTCAATTGGTGCATCAACAGACATTGCTCATGCTCAAGATTGCGGTTGTACTGGAGGTGATAGCGAGACTTATGCTGGGAAGATTGCTAGAGGATGTGGTGGAGGATGTAGTACAACTAATTGTACTACTGATCCTCCTGGTCCCTCTACTACTGCAGCTTGTGTTTTTAGTACAACTATACATAGACCCCCTGGTCCTCCTCCTCCATGCACTACTGCTCCGTGTGGGTGTGGTAGTACTACTCCATGTACTACTGTTACTACTGCTCCTACAACTGCTACAACCGGCACAACTGTTACAACTGGCACAACTTCTCCTCCGTCAGTTGATGATATAAGCATAGAACAGCAATGAATATAGTTAAATTGATAAATAAGAAAAAAACTATAGTTTTTTTAGTATTATTGTTTTTGTCTTTGGGATTTTTCCAATTTGCTGATACTAGTGATCCTCTAAGCTTTACAATTACGGTTTCTTGCTCAGATCCTGATGGGGATCTTTCTACATGCGAAGTTACTTTGCCTATAGATCCTACTGATACTGGCCCTAATGACGGGATTTGTCCTGAAAGTTGCGCTTCTGATTCTTGTTCTTGCAGTTTTACTTGTGCTGCTCCAGGAGACTGGTCTGTTTGCGGCAAGGCAACTGATGCTGAAGGATTAACAGATGAAGATTGCAGTACAGAAACTATAGGATGTGTTAATCATCCTCCAGTAGCTGCTTTTTCTTGTGATCCAGAAAGCTGCTGTTATGCTTATACTGATTCTTCCAATCCTATTCTTACTTTGATCAATAGTTCTAGCGATCCTGACGGAGAGGACGATATCGCTTTTTCTAAGTGGAAAGGTGTGAGGCCGAGTAGCAATTGTCCAGGATTATGCGATTATACTGTTCAAACTAGTGGTTTAAGTTCAGGAAATTATGAAATATCGCTTAAAGTTATTGATAAATCCAATGCGTCAAGTGTGGCTACTGGCACAATAGAAATCAAGCAAGACATAATGGCCGACTTTCTATGCTCTATGGATGAAGAGGGCCCCTGGGAAGATTGCACCGGCTTTAAGGGAATACAAAAAGAATATATATACTTTAAAGACATTTCAACTGTTTCTGAAGGAGCAGAATATATTACTTCACGCATCTGGGAGTTGGATGGAGATGCTTTCAGCGATGAAAATGAGGCTACTTCTTCAGTAAAGCTACTTGAGCGTTCAAACATTATTAAACTAACAGTTAAAGACGATGCAGGAAGGACAGATTCTGCCTTATCTACTCTCAAAGCAAGGCTTCCATTGCCAACATGGAAGGAAGTAGCACCCTAATTAATTTACAAATTAAAATCAGTTTATTATACTAAATGAAACAATATGGAACTATTCAAAACATTTAAAAAGCCAAAAGACCTCTTATTAGTTATCATATTAATTATGATAGCCGGAGGCATCTTCTGGGGCATTTGGAACTATTACTACCACGCTATGCCGCAGCAGGTCTTAGTTATTACAGAAAAGCCTTTATATACATCTAATACTGAATTAAGCTTGGCTATAAAAGATATTCTTCCAAACAGAATATGCTTTTCTTCCTGCTACCCATATTTTTTTGAAAGAAAAGATCCTAAATGGGTTGCTTATGACTACAATAATAAATGCGACCATCCGGATATGATTGAAAGCTGCCTTGAGCCTGATTTTGCCAAGTTCTTTACAATCTTTTTACCAAGCTTGGATCCTGGAGTGCACAGGATATTGATTCCTGTCGCTCTTAATAAAGAAGTTGGAGATTTTTTCCAAAGAGATGAAGTATATTATTCCAATGATTTTATCGTTGAATAGATTTTGTTAAGAAAAAAGAGATTTAAATGGGAGCTTAGCTCCTTTTTAAGTCTATTGCCAAGTAATTAAATATTTGTTATGCTTGGCATAATTGAAAATTAAAAGATATGGCTGTACCAAAACAAAAGCATACAAAATCAAGAAGAGACAAGAGAAGGGCGCATATTAAGCTGAAGACTCCAGGTCTAGTTAAGTGTCCAAAATGCAAAAACTTAATTTTGCCGCATACTGTTTGTCCTAACTGCGGATACTACAAGGGAAAGGAAGTGATAGATGTTTTTAAGAAGCTTACCAAGAAGGAAAAAAAGAAAAAGCAGAAAGAAATGCATGTAAAAGAGAAAGAAGAGGGAAAAACAAAGCCAGTGACAATGCAAGATTTGTCAAAAAAAAGCTAAACATATATGGCCTCAAGGCACCTTTCACGTTCTATAGCAGTACAAAGCTTGTATGAGTGGGATTTTTACGGCATGCTTTCAGGGAAGATAGATTCAATTACAGAAAAAAACATTAAAGAGTTCGGTCCCGGGCTTGAAGACTCTGACTTTGTCTGGAAACTGATTCGTGGCACGGTTAAGCATCTTGCTCAAATTGACAAGATTATTAAAGAAGCAGCTCCTGAATGGCCGATTGAACAGATTACGATTATTGACAGGAATGTTCTAAGGATTGGGCTTTATGAACTGCTTTTCAGTTCAAAAGAAGAAGTTCCTCCAAAAGTAGCTATTAATGAAGCGATCGAGCTGGCTAAAACATTTGGCGGAGAAAATTCCGGAAAGTTTATTAACGGAGTTCTGGGAACTGTGTTTAAGCAAATTGAAAAGACAATATGAAGGATTTCTCCTTATTTGAGAAAAAGATAGACATATATTTTAAAAACAAGGATTTTTTAATTCAGGCTTTCTGCCATCGCTCGTATCTTAATGAAAATCCAGATTTCTATTTAGGAAACAATGAAAGACTGGAATTTCTAGGAGACGCTGTTCTGGAATTGATTGTTACCATATATCTTTATGAGAAGTATCCCAAAAAGTCAGAAGGCGAACTTACCAACTGGAGAGCCGCTTTGGTTAATTCCAAAATGCTTTCAGAGGTTTCTAGAGAGCTTGGATTAAATGATTATCTCTTGCTGTCTTGCGGAGAGGAAAAAGAAACCGGAAAAGCAAGACAATGCATTTTAGCAAACACTTTTGAGGCATTCATAGGAGCTCTTTATATGGATCAAGGATATGAATCGTGCAGAAAGTTTATTGAAAAGTGCTTGATAAAAGAAAAACTTTCCTCTATTATTGAGCAAAAGCTATTCAGAGACGCTAAGTCTGCTTTCCAGGAAGAAGCTCAGGAAAATGTTGGGATTACTCCGGCCTATGACGTAATAAAAGAATGGGGTCCGGATCATGAAAAAC
>Ga0268285_1001373_pt1 | contig 11809 bp, 15 predicted proteins | sample saktaG_2_FD_190144 | JGI IMG/M metagenome (GOLD analysis project Ga0268285, IMG submission 190144) | Saline water microbial communities from Sakinaw Lake, British Columbia, Canada - sak_2013_06_06_120m | ecosystem: Environmental > Aquatic > Non-marine Saline and Alkaline > Saline ... | reverse complement strand
TATCATGTGAAACTTTTTCTTTATCTATAACAACTCCAGAAATAAGTTCTGTGTCTTTTATTCCATCTCCTTTTGATTTTTCAATTTTAATATCTTTTATATCTATTCTTCCATTATCTTCAATTTGTTTAACAGCCCTAACAATAATCTCTGCAAATTTTTCCTTAAAACTTTCAGCACCTTTGCCTGTCATAGCAGTCATTGCAATTTGCCTTAAAATGTCTTCATCAGAAGAATTTATTCTAAAAGCAATTTCTTTTAATATTTCCTGAGATTTTTCAGCTGCCATTTTATAACCTTTTGTAATAACAGTTGGATGAATTTTCATATCTAATAATTTCTCTGCATTTTCCAGTAATTTACCAGCAATCATAACCGCAGTTGTTGTTCCATCCCCAACTTCACTTTCTTGAGTTTTAGCAATATCTACCATCATCCGAGCAGCAGGATGTTCAATTTGCATTTCATTAAGAATAGTAACCCCATCATTTGTAACAATAATATCATTTGTTGGAGAAACAAGCATTTTATCCATCCCCCTTGGACCCAAAGTAGTTTTAACAATCTCTGCAACCATTTTTGCAGCCAGAATATTGTTTCTCTGCGCATCTTTTCCCATAATTCTTTGAATATCTTCAGGCATTAGAACAACTGGTTTATCTGACATACCAATTCCTCACAAACCTTTTATTTAAGCATTATTATGTTTTACAATATATCTTTGAGTGGTAAATAAGATTTATAAGTAAAAAGACCTTACTAAAAGCATGAAAAGTGTGCTTGTTGCAGACATTATGACGCGAGAGCCTATAACAATTAAACCAGATACAAACCTCTTAGAATGTGCTAAAAAGATGGTTAAAAAAAAGGTAGGAAGCCTTTTAATTGTAGATGGGAAAAAATTAGTAGGGTTTATTTCTAGACAAGATATATTGTGGGCATTGATTAAAAAATCAAAAGAAGACCTTTCAACTATAAAAGCAATTGATATCTCTCCTAAAAAGATAGCAACAATAAAGCTTTCTGCTACAATTAATGAAGCTTTAAGTAAGATGAAGAAATTAAAATTTGATAGGCTTCCTGTTATTCACGAAAAAGAATTGGTTGGAATGCTAACTGCAAAAGATATTTTAAGCTTTAATCCAGAATATTATCCTGAATTAGATGAATTTGCACAGATTAGAGAAGAAACTCAAAAATTAAAAAGGGTAGAGAAATCAAAAAGCAGGATTATGACAGAAGGAATATGCTCAGAATGTGGAAATCATGATATTTTATTTAGAGAAAATGGAATGATGGTTTGCCCTTCTTGTGCAGAATCAATGTAATTAGTTAAATATTTAAATCTAATCTATTTTTTTTAAGAATTATGATCAAATCAAAACCAATTTTAATAGGAATCTGCGGACCCTCAACTTCAGGAAAATCGACATTAGCAAATTCGTTAGCCAAAAAATTAGGTGCAGAAATTATTGAAGCAGATAATTTTCTTTTAACAAAACCAAAAAGAAGGATTGCAGGGTATACTAGCTGGGAACATCCCCAAAGTATGATGTTAAAAGAATTCAAAAGAAGTCTAAAAGATGTAAAAAATGGCAAAGTAATTATTATTCCCTCAAAGAAAATGACTGAAATTTTTGATAAAAAAATACATCCTAAACAAATAATAATTGTTGAAGGGTTTTTGCTTTTTTATAACAAATCTCTTTCGAATATGTTTGATTTAAAATTATTTATAGATTTGCCTTTTGAAAAAGTTACTCAGCGTAGAGTGGATTATAGTGGTGAACCTGAAAGAGATTATTGTGAAAAAGTTGTAATCCCGGAACATATAATATATAGAAAACAAATGATTTCAAATTCAGATTATGTTTTAGATGGAAATAAAACAAAATCTCAGATAGAAAAAGAATCACTAAAAATAATAAAAAAGAAGATAAAATATAGTTAATTTAGCTTTTCCATAAGATATTTAAATTAGATTTTATTCTTTATCTCATGGCAGAAAAAGATAAGATTTTCTCTAGTAAAATAAAATATGAAGGGATTGTATCTTTCAAAGATTTCTATAGGTTTTGTTATGATTGGTTAACAGAAGAAACAGAATTATTGGTTTCAGAAAAAAAATACAAAGAAAAATTAAAGGGAGATGCAAAAGATATTGAAATTGAATGGGTTGGAGAAAGAAAAGTAACTGATTATTTTAAATTTGAAATTAAAGCAGAATTTAGGATTCTTGGATTAAAAAATGTAGAAGCAATTCAAAGCGGGATAAAAGTAAAAACAAATCAAGGATCTGTAGAAGTGAAGATATCAGGAACCCTAATAAGAGATTATGATGGGAAATTTGAGACTACAGCTGGTAAAAAGTTTATGAGAAGTATCTATGAAAAATGGGTAATTCCTTCAAGAATAGAGCAGTTTGAGGATAAATTAATCTCTGATTCTGATGAATTCCTTTCCCAGGCAAAAGCTTACCTTGATTTAGAGGGAAAAAGGTAGGATTTCCATCACAGAAATCTTTAAATAGAAATTACAATTATTTTTAGAATGAAAAAAATATTAACATTATTATTAATAGTTGGATTCTTTTTACCAGTTTTATCAGCAATAAATCTTAATATTGAAAAGACCAGTGAAAATGAAGTAATGATATTAGATATGGATGAACCAGCAGTTTTTGATTTAACAATAGAAAATGCAGGACTTTCTGATGAATTTGAGTTTTATACTTTTTTTGCATTTTTAGAAGAACCAAAAGAGCTTGTTATGATTAATCATGGAGAAACAAAAGAAGTACAAGTTAAGCTGTTACCAACTTATAGTTTAAAGACAGGATTTTCTACTTTTAATTTATTTATTAGGGCAAAAGATGGAACAGAAACAGAACAACAATTAACTATGAGAATTATAAATCTAGAAGACGCGTTTGAAGTTGGTTCTGGAGATTTAGATCCTGATACAAATTCTTTAGAAGTTTATGTTCATAATAAAATGAATTTTGATTTCGAATTTATTACAGCTAAATTTTCTTCTCCTTTTTTTGAGTTTGAAGAAAGTTTTGCTTTAGGACCAAACCAAAGAAAGAATTTTTATATAAACCTTGATAAAGAGGATTTTAAGAAGATTGTTGCTGGTTTTTATACTTTAAATGTTGAATTAACTTCAAAAGGAAAAACAGCAGAAGTTGAAGGAGTTATAAAATTTGTAGAAAAAGATATTGTAACAACTATAAAGAAAGATGCAGGATTTATAATTAGTAGAAAGATTATAGAAAAGAGCAATGATGGAAACACTATTGCCTCTTCAGAAACAGTTATTAAAAAGAATATTATCTCTAGGTTATTCACTAGTTTTAGTCCAGAACCAGATATTGTAGAAAGAGAAGGTTTGAAGTATTATTATTCCTGGGTAAGAGAGATAAAACCAGGAGAAGATTTAAAGATAATTGTAAGAACTAATTGGCTAATTCCTTTCTTAATAATCTTCTTAATTGTAGCGATAGTTGTTTTAGCTAAGAAATTCTCAAAGACAAATATGGTTTTAAAGAAAAAAGTAACTTTTGTCAGGGCTAAGGGAGGAGAATTTGCATTAAAGGTTTCTCTTTTTGTGCACGCTAAAAAATATATTGAAAAAGTTCAGATTATTGACAGATTACCAGCATTAGTGAAGATTTATGAAAAGTTTGGGGGAGAAATACCTTCTAAAGTAGAAGAAGATAAAAGAAGGCTTGAATGGAATTTTGAAAAGTTGGAAGCAGGAGAAATAAGAGTTATATCTTATATAGTTTATTCTAAAGTTGGAGTTTTAGGAAAGTTTGCCTTGCCTTCTGCAACAGCAATATTCCAAAGAGATGGTGTAATCAAAAACGAAGAATCAAATCGTGCATTCTTTATGGCAGAGCAAAGAACAAAGGATGAAGAAGATTAATATTTTTCAAAATTAATTTTACTCACATTTCTTCTTTTTTTATTTTCTCCTATTATTGTAAGAAGGGTTCTTTCTGGTTCTTCAAAACAATAAAATATTTCCAAGACCTCATAAGGGGGAACACCTACTTCCTCTAATAATTTATTATTAAGATACTCTTGTATTCTCTTTTCTATAACTCCAAAGTTCTTTGAGTTAATAGGAATCACTTGATCTCCTTTTTGAATTCTTACAGAACCATTCAAAAGTGTTGAACCTAACTTTAATTTTTTCATACAATTATTTTGGGGAGGTCCCTTATAATATTAATTATGATAAAACATATAATAAGAACTTTTAAAAATAGAATAATTCTTAGATATTTATCCCTCGATGCGAAGTGTATATTTACAAGCATTGGGATTTTATCCCTCCATGGCTCAGCGGTTAGAGCGCCTGGCTGTAGTTAAATATAAGGCATAAAAGCCAAAACTAGGGTGGAGATTCCATTATGGAATTGCTATGAAACCTGATAAGCCAAAATGTTCAATAGAACCCGGGAGATCCCCAGTTCGAATCTGGGTGGAGGGATATTTTTTACTTATATTTTTAAAGATAAGAACATTTTTTAAACTCTTAAGATAAATTATGTTTATGGCAGAAGAAAATAAAATAAAGGGGGTAGCTGTGGTTAATTGTTCTAGTTATAATCAGAAACAAGTAGATAAGGCTGTTGCAGATACACTCAACTTACTGAATTTTGAAATTAAAAAAAATTGTAATGTTTTAATTAAGCCAAATGTAGTAGGCTCTTTTCCAAAAAAACAAATTGCTACTACTACACACCCTTCTGTTGTTGAAGCTATCTGTAAAATTCTGAAAAAGCATAATTGCAAGATTACCATAGGAGATTCTCCATTTACAAATCCAGAAGCATCTTTTAAAGCCAGCGGTCTTGATCAAATTGCGAAAAAATACGGCAAACTTCTGATTTTTGAACAAGATAAATTTATAAATATTAATGATAAAAAAGCTAAGATCCTAAAGAAGTTTAAACTTGCTAAAACTGTGAAAAAGGTTGATTTGATTATTAATATGCCAAAATTGAAAACTCATGTTTTTACAAAGTATACTGGGGCAATTAAGAATCATTATGGTTTTATTCTTGGAGGCATGAAACAAAGAACCCATTTAAAAGCAAAAGGTGATAAAAAATTCTCTAATGTTTTAGTTGATATTTATCAAAACATAAAACCAGAGCTCAACATAATGGATGCTGTAATTGGAATGGAAGGAGAAGGACCTACTTCAGGAACTCCTAAGAAAGTTGGATTGATAATTGCCTCGAAAAATTCTGTAGCCTTAGATATTGCAGCTACAAAAATCATTGGTTTAAACCCAAAAAGAGTTTATATGATTAAAGAAGCTGTAAAAAGAAAACTATACCCTGATTATAAATTTAATCTTCTTGGAATGAAAACTCTGCCAAAAATAAAATTTAAGATGCCTCCGAAAACTAAGAGAATAGGTGCTCAAGCCATGATAAATAAAATATCTAAAGAAAAACCAATAGTTCTTAATAAAAATTTATGTGTCAAATGTGGAACTTGCGCAAAACACTGTCCTGGCAAAGCTATAAAACTTGCACCGTATCCAGAAGTTGATAGAAAAAAATGTATAAGATGTTTCTGTTGTATTGAAATCTGTCCTCATGATGCTTTAAGTTTGAGAAACTAATTATGCAGAAATCTTAGAGGGCGTTAAATTTTTGCTAGTCCGTTCGACGTGGGCATCCCCCTCTCAAAATATCCCTTCCTAAAAATACCTTCACCAAATAATCTTTCACCTACAGAAATGTTTAAAAACTAATTATTTCTTAGAGAAGCAACAAAAACGAGGTTAAAAGATGGACGAAGAGTTAGACATAATACCTATGGAAGAAGATGACGAATTTCTAAAGGATTTAGACTCTCTAGATCTTGATGAGTGATTTATTTTTTTATTTCCAGAATAACTCTATTGTTATCTTTATCTAATTCTGGAAAATTTGTTTCTATTTGAAATTCTAATTCATCTACATTTAATTGTGTAATAAAAAGATTGCTCAAAGAAATAGACCTTCCAGAACCTATCTCTATAGGATTTATATCAATTGATCTTATCTCTTTACCATCTGCATAGATTTTTGCTTTGCTTGAAGTTGCATCTTTAAGGCCATAATTTATAATTGTAAAATTTGTACTTAGATATCTTCCATTCATTCTGGCAGAGACGTCTTCAAAAAATAAATCAGCATAACTTGGAATAGAATATAATTCATTTATTAATCCAATCATGTCATCACTAATCTCTTGTCTGCATTTGCTAACATAATACATTAGATTGTTTGAGTTTTCTGAATGATTAAATCCGAGAACATGAAATAATTCGTGTAAAGCTATATTTGGAGTGGAACATGCTGAATCTTTTATTAAAAGAATAGTTCCTTCAAATATAATATTAAATTCATCTCCTTGAATAATCTTTGTAGGTCCTCCTTCACCTGCAATAAACATACCCTCTTCAATTCTATTATTGCTAGAACATGAAATAGATATTTCTTCATCAGAACTTACAGGATAAAAATCTAAAATAGTTAATCCCCCAACAATGTCAAAAGCGCTTTTCATATCATCTTGTTTTTGCAAAGTACAATCATCAATTCTATAAGATATTCTTGGTTCTGGGAATCTCATATTTGGGTAAAACTGCATATTACTATTGTTATCTAAACTAAAATTAGTTTCCCTTGTTTTTATAAGAAATTCAGTACTATCTAAAGGAACAAACCAATAGATAACTAGTAAAATTACAACTATAAAAAGAAAAATAAAACCAAAGATAGCTTTCAAATTCATAATTATAAACTACTAAGGAAATATATAAAGCTTATCAATACAAAGTAAACAAAAATAACCTACAAGTATTAAGCTTGTTCAGTAGGTTGCTCTTGAGTAGGTTCTGTAGGTTGTGGTACTGCAAGTTCTTCTGCAGATTTTGGAGATACAGATTGTTGTTCTTGTCCTTCAGCTTGTTGTTGCACTTCTTCTGGGAGAGGTGCTGGAGGTTCTGACTGGGTTTGTTCTGATGGTTCTTCTGCTCCTGTTCCTTCTGGTCTATCTGGTAATGTTGGAACTTCCTCTATTGCAGTTGGTTCAGCCATAGTTTGAGGAGTAATTGGAGCTTGTTCAGCCACTTCAGGTGTTTGCTGAGGCACTTCTTGAGTTTCCTTTTGTTCTTCTTCCATTATATTCACCAATTTTAATTATATCAAAAACGTGAAAGACTCTTTTAAAGATTGCGATGATTTATAGCACCTTTTATCTTAATCTCAAAGAAATTAAATAAATCATAAAAGCAAATGAAATACCTATTAAATCAAAGAATACATCAATAACAGTACAAAATCTTCCTGGAACAAAGAATTGATGAATCTCGTCGATAATACCATAAGATAATAAAATTAAAATACCAAATAAAAATAATTTAGAATTCTTTTTTCCTTTAATTAATGAAATAAACAAAAATAAAGAAAAGAAAAAGAAAACAGAAATATGATATACAATTGACATCCAACTCTTAACTCCAACAGCCACCTCTTCTAAAACTAATGATGAGAAGTAAAATATAAATACACCAATAAGAATTGTAATTGCCCAAGATAATGCATTACGTTCTTCAAACCATTTAATCATTCCAAAAAATGAGTAAGGGGATTTATAAATATTATTGGGATAGATTTAAAAGTGAGAATTAATTAATTAGATTATGGTATTAAAAGAGAAGGCGAAACGCATTTGGGGTTCTGTTTTTGTCTTGTTAGCAACAGGTTTAGCTGTTTATTTTATCTATTTAGCCGCTAATTGGATGATTTCAGATGCTACTATTTTCTTAGCATTATTAACAGCTGTTTTAGCTTTAGCAGTTTCACTATTAAATAATGTGAAGTTTAAGAAGTGGAAAAAATAAATTAATTCTATAAAGATAAATTTATAATCTTAGAGCCTTTTTATTTAAAATGGAAAAAAAGAAGAAAAAGACTTCAACAGCAGGTTATATTGGTAAAGGATTATTATTTGTTATTAAAACCCCATATTATATTGGAAAAGGTGTTTATAATTTAAGTAAGAAGAATTCTCAAAGAAGGGCAAAGAAGAAAATAAAAAAAGAAAGAGAATTAATGACTTCTGAATATAATGAATTTAATGTATTAGAAGTAATTTCAGGGGATTATAATAAATGGTTAGAGAAAATATACAGCTCAGATAGTCAAATAGGCATAATTTTAGGGGCAAGAGGCTCTGGAAAAACTGCTTTTGGAATAAAGTTTCTGGAGAACTTTCACGCAAAGTACAAGAAAAAATGTTTTGCTATAGGATTTAATGAAAATGAATTGCCTTCATGGATAAAAGGAATTACAGATATTTCTGAGCTAGAAAATGATTCTTTTGTATTAATCGACGAAGGGGGAGTTTTATTTAATTCTAGAAGTTTTATGAGTAATGCAAACAAGATGTTAAGTCAATTAATAATGATTGCAAGACACAAAAATCTTAGCATTCTTTTTATCTCGCAAAATTCATCTAACCTTGAAGTAAATGTTTTAAGGCAAGCAGATTTTCTTATTTTGAAACCTTCTTCTTTACTTCAAACAGAATTTGAAAGAAAGATAATTCAAAAGATTTATGAAGAAACAAAAGATTCTTTTAAGAAATTTGAAGAAGATGAGGGAATTACACATATTTATTCAGGAAGTTTTAGAGGATTTGTTTCAAATCCATTACCCTCTTTTTGGAGAGAAAATTTAAGCAAATCTTTCAAATAATTTTATTTAATTTAAACCAATTCTATATTCATTTTACCAAGCTCGTGCTTTAATAAATTAATCAATTCTTCTTTACTTATTTTTAGTTTTTCGTGTCTTTTTTCTTCTTTAACCCTCTCAATTTTTAAGTTATCAATTTCTAATACAATTTCTTTTACCCTAGAATATAATTCTTGAGTTTCATCTTCTTTAATTTCTTTTTCATAATTTGAGATTTCTTCTATTTTATTTCTGATTAAATTTACTTTTTCTGAGATGGTGCTATTATTTAATTTAGCTTCATCTAACAAATCAGTTATCATTTTTCCATTGTCTTTTTGAAAGTTTGTTTGAAAATCTTCTTTATGGTTTTTTAGAATATTCATTTGCTCTTCGTCTATATGGAAAAAATTAGCCAAGGCCTTAAAATCAAGAAGTTGTTTTAACATAAAAATATTCTTTTTTAACTCTTCTTTTAGAGATTCAATCTTTTTTTGAGTCTTTAAACGTTCCAGATAATTAAAACTCTTTTTAATTTTTTCTATTTCTTCCAAAAGGCTTTTATTCCCTTCTTCTTTACTCTTAATCTTCTCATTAAGAGATAAGGTCATTTCACTAATTTTTCTAAGAGTTCTATCAAGGGAGAGAATCATATCTAATTTTGACTTAACTAATGAAATCTTTTTAAAAGAATCTACAATCTCTTTACTTTCCTCAAAAGTTTTTATAAGCCCTTTAGAGAAAATCTTTAGGCTTTCTTTTATGCTTGCCATTTCTTTTCCAATCAATATGGTAGCCCTTTCATAATTCTTATATGAACTTTTATTAAAATCAAGAAAAATCTTATTTATTCTTTTTATAAATTCTTCAAACTCATTAATTTCTAGATTATTTAAGTTTCCCAAAAAATTCTCAACTAATTTAATATAATCTTTTCTACTATTATTTACAATTCCCTTAATATCCTCTTTTTCTTTTTTTGATTCAACATCAAAAGATTCTAGAATAATTATTTTTTCTCTAAGCTCCTCAGTGAACCTTCTAATTTTTCCCTTAATTATAACCATTGTTTCTTTTTCTTTAAGCTCGTTTTCCTTTTTCTTTTTCTCTAACCAACTTTCAATTTCAGAAAAAGCCAGCTTCTCTGAAATAATCCCTTTATTTTCTTTTCCCAGTTTTTTAAGAAAGCTAAATATTCCCATATTATTTCCTAGAAATAGAATTATATAAATTATACTTTAATAATTCCTAATTGCCAATCTTTCAAAACAGCTCTTGCAGCCCTATCAGAATCAACTTTTCCACCTTTTTTCAGAAAACCCTTTTGTTTGCCAAGTCTTTCAATTAAATCTTCTGCATTTTTGAATTTAATTTTATAAAAATCTTCTAATTCTTTTCTGTTGCTCTTTACAATTGCATTAAGCGCAAGTTCTGGATTTTTAACTTGAGTATGTGACCGCCCTCCAACTTTTACATGTTGTGCAATCTTTTCCTCACTTGTCATAGAATATTCTTCAGTAGGGATAACTCCTGGAGAATCTAATAATTGTATGCTTTCAGTTAACCTCAATTTCTGAATTCCTTTTGTAAAGCCTGCCTCTGAACCTGTTTTTGCAGAGTTTCTTCCAATTAAAAGATTAATCAAAGAACTCTTTCCCAGTGTTAGGATACCCTATAACACCCACCTGAACACGATTATACTTTCCTGTTTCCTTAATCTTTGCTGCTTCCATCTTAATTTTATTTCTTAGTTCAGTAATTCCTTTATGGTTTTTGCACGAAACAAGAACTCGCGGATTTAATCTCTGATCATGTTTCCGAGTAAGATCAGATTTATTCAAGACATAAATTATTTTCTTGCCTTTGTCCTTAATTAATTTTTCAACCTCTTTATTTTGCATTTCTTTTGGAAACCGTGCATCAAGAATTTCTAAAACAATATCTGAGATTTCAATTATATGCTCCAACAACAAAGGATACTTGCCTCTCTGCTTACTAAGGTTCTTTAATCTTTTTGTTGAACGTGCTTGTCTTTTTGTTGGCATAAAAGACTAAAGAATTAATAGTTTATTAAATAAACGTCTGCACAACTTATGTAAAAAGCATAATTCCTTTTGAAGCCAAAATAGCAATCATCAAAGCAAAAGTTAGATCTCCTAAAATTATTACTGCATTTATTTTTTTAGCAGGATATTCTATTGCTGCAAGAAAAAGAAGTAAAAAATCATTTGGCAAAGGCATAAAACTAATATAAAGATAAGCAAAAAAAGGAATCATCTTTTGTAACCACTTTCTTTTCTTAAATACATTAGCAATTTTGTTTATTCTTTTATCCCATTTATCTTTAACTAATTCTCGTCCTTTAGAACCAAGGTAAAATACTAGTATATCTCCTATTGCTAAGCTTGTTCCAGATACTAATCCTAGATATATCGGATTCAGGCCCCCTATTACAAGAGTAATTAAAAGGCCCACAAATGAAAGAAGACCTCCAGAAGGAAGCCCGCCAAAAAATGAAACAATAAATAAAAGAAGATATGCATTCCCCACACCAAGTTTATTTACTATTTCTTCAGGGCTTAAAAAGAAAAGAAGTGTAATTAGGGCAATTAGAAATATAGCCAATAATAAAAATACAATTATTTTTTTATAATTCTTCTTCACCATCTTTTTTCTATACAATTAAAACAAGAATTAATAGTTTATTAAATAAACGCTAACTAAAAAATAATCTGCTCAAACCTTTAAAATTTCTGCAGATTTTCTTAAATATTGAATCTTTTCCTCATTATCTTTTATATCCATCAATTTTCCAGAATAAATTGGCTCTCCTATATTAAGAGTGATTTTTTTTCCTCTCTTATTCCACACTCCTCTAAGAAAAACTAATCTCTTTAACTTTTCTGTCTTCTCATTTCTTGCCAAAAGATTATAAAGTCCTTCATGGTTTGGTCCTGAAAACCACATTGGAACAACATAAGAAGAATGCGAAATAAACCGAGCTATTCCATCGTTCCAGGAATATTCCTTAAGCCTTGGTCCAGACATTCTTCTTGA
>Ga0268285_1001372_pt1 | contig 11828 bp, 11 predicted proteins | sample saktaG_2_FD_190144 | JGI IMG/M metagenome (GOLD analysis project Ga0268285, IMG submission 190144) | Saline water microbial communities from Sakinaw Lake, British Columbia, Canada - sak_2013_06_06_120m | ecosystem: Environmental > Aquatic > Non-marine Saline and Alkaline > Saline ... | reverse complement strand
CTGTAAGTATTTTTTTTCCTAATTAAATGGGAGACGTCCCTATTTAATTAGGCTATCTATTTCCTGCCAGGGAATGGCATAAATATTTTTATCCAATTTCATTTTTCTTGGCGTACGGCAAACAACATAAGCTGTTTTTGTTTTTTGATATTCTTGTTGAAAAACCTTAAGATGACGTATGTCCTTTGAAGACGGCGCATCAGTCCATTTTACTTCAATTGGAATATATCCATCTTCATTTTCTATCACCCAATCCACCTCCGGACCGTCAGGATCCCTCCAAAAAAGAACCTTTACCCTGCTCTCAGACAAACGTCCGATTCTAATCAGTTCCAAGCCTATAAATTGTTCAAACAAATTACCGAAATGGTCACGCGGCAATTTAACGCCTTCTCTCGCCGCAACTCTTCTTACCCCTAAATCAAAAAAAAGATATTTACTGGATTTAGTAAGTTTTTTGCGTGTTCGGCTTTTTGTCACCGGATCTACTCTCTCTACAATCAAGCAGTCCTCAAGCACCTGATAATAATCCTTTATTGTCGTATGCGATACCCCTATTTCCTGGGACAACTTTCTAAAATTCACAATATTACCTGATTCTGAGGCCGCATATTCCAAGAATCGTGCAAAAGCCCCTAAATTTCTCACAAGTGCTTCCGCGCGAACCTCTTCTTCAAGATATGTGGTTACATAAGATTCCAGATCTGTTTCTTTATACTTCGTATTTTTGATATTTGTAATACCCGGCAATGCTCCGTATAAAAGTATATTTTTTAGATCATCCGTACGTACTTCAGTCAAAGTGAAAGGATCCAGTTTGCAATTAACCACTCTACCGGGCAAAAGATTCGCTTTTGTCCCCCTGTAGAGTTTTCTTGCCGAAGAACCCGTAAAAACAAAATTAGCTATCCCCCGGTCTATTAAATCCTGCGCCACGTCTAATAAAGCAAAAGCTTTTTGAATCTCATCGAGCAAAATTAACGGCTTTTTGGTTTTCTGCTCCGCCAAGTGCTCTATTTCACCCGCAAGAAGTTCCGGTGCTTTTTCGTATCTTTGCCGCGTATCAGGGCGAACAAGCGAAATTGACAGATCATGTTTCAATCTGCCGATAAGCGTTGTTTTTCCCGTTTGCCGCGCACCAAGAAGTAAAACACTTTTACCCCGGTTAATCGATTCGAGAATCTTTTTTTCCTGCAATCTGTGTATGTATTCCATAGACTAAATATTAGCCGAATTTTGAGCCTTTGTCAACCATTTTCGTGAAATAACCGGGATTTTCCATCCGTCCCATCATTTTTAACTGTCCGATTTTTTCGGACACTTCAATATACCCTTCATCCATCAGCTTTTTCTTGAGATCGCTCCAATTTTGCCGGCAATTCAAGTGAAACAAGAGGGTCATGAAACAAGCAAGAGAGAACAAGAGGGGCAGAACAAGAGGGGTACCTTTTTCAAAGACTTTTAGCGCGAAGAGTCGCTTACCGGCTAATTAACTCTTTCTCTTTCTCTTTCTCTTTCTCTTTCTCTTTCTCTTTCTCTTTCTCTTTCTCTTTCTCTTTCTCTTTCAACAAATGTAATGCAATTGATTATTTTCAAGCCGGTAATACAACGGCGCGATCTTGACTTTAGGATATCTCTTCCTCAGCCTATGTGTTTCGCTCATTATAAAATCTATCTCATTGCCGATTTCATGCATCGGAGCTAAACTCATAAAATGTTCTTCAGCCGCTTTTTTCTCCCAGCCCGCTCCTTCAATTAACCCGTTAATAAACTCTTCTTTTCTCGAAACCAAATTAACCATTCCGCAATTATTATGCGCTATCAAAGCGATATGTCTAACCCCGCCAACCGCGATAGCGTACGAAACTTTAAATTCGCTATACCGTAAATTAGCGCCGCCGGACCGTATAATAAACGCGAAATTATCCGGAACATGAAGATGCTTACGACTATCCATGCACATCCCGATAAGAATCCGCGCGTCTTCATACGTATCAAATTCGCGGTTTAAATTATGATATTCCAGCAATAGTCCGATAGGGTTCTCGCAGTACTCTTCAGGAATATCCTCTTTTTTACAAACAGCTATAATTTTATGTTTTGTACTATCCATAGGGTAATAGGTTATATCAAACGTATCAGGGGTGTCAAGGTATTACGTTAGGTAAATATCGCGGCAAGTAGTATTGACCGCGTAACTTCTTTTTTTGCATGGGATTACAAGACACCTCCGGAATTATCCGGCAACCTGCCCTGCTTTTGACCGATACTTAATAACCCGTACTTTTTCTAAGGTAACCAATCCTTCTTGTTTCATCTAAAAAAGGTATTAATTTATTCAAATTTTCTTCTGTGTCCACGAATTCAATTATTATCGGAAGGTTTTCCGAAAGGCGTAAAATTTTAGCCGAATGCATATGACTGTCGGCACCGAATCCCAAAATCCCTCTTGTTCCTTTAATTCTTTGTTTACTTACGTAGTCTAAAGCTTTTTTTTGCTACTACTTTCTTGCCAAATAAGCAAAATGGTCAAAATATTTTCGCCATAATATCTCAGATGAACAAAATTGGTTTTTCCCGTAAAAAAAATCAACCAGAGCTTCACGCACCCTAAAAAGTTCTTTAAGCTTAGAATACTTCCTTACAGGAGAAATGGTCATGTCTATTAATTCCAAAGCTCTGTTGAAGGCTCTTTGCGATAAATCCTTTTTGTCTTTTTTTTGCCAATTCAAAGCTCTGCTAACCTCACTGCCGATATTCGCCATTTGTTCTGCAAATGACATTTCAGCCCAACGACCGCTGGCAAGCTCTTTATGTTGAGGGGTCATCGTTTCACCCACTTATTTGCAATATTTATGATTTTAGCTTGAATATCTGCTGAACCAATGCCTCTGGTCATATTCCCTTGAGAAGGACGTAAATTTAACATTGAATCAAACTCAATAAAATCATCTCCCTCAAGACCCGGATAAAAATTGATGCCCCATAAGCTTTGTTGTTTTGAACCATCCTCTAAAAACAATGCTTCTAAGTCTGAATGGAGTTCTGCATCAATTGCAACCAGTTTACGATCAACATCAACAACCGCTTTGACTATATCACCAAAGGTTTCTTACGCGATTTGTTTTAGCTCAGCAACAGTTAAAACATTTTTTAGTATTCTCATGCCTCTCCTTACATTAAAAACTCCTCAAGCCGATTAAACTTATAAAAAAAGCAAGGTGGGGGCAGGTCACCCCTTTCAACGAAAGGGATGACCTCTTAGAAATCAAGAAAATGTTGAAAGTTGAGACCTGATGTGCATAACTCTTTTATTTAAAGCATGTTGTGTTTTTTAACATCTAATTTATCATCTAATTAGTCTAATTATCGTCTAAATCCTCGCGCTGTTTAGATGATAACACCCATTTTATACTCTGATGGCTCTCTTTAACCCAACTTTTTCTTGTTAATTGACCTATATTTCTGTTTGGGATGATTAATCCTATCTTTCATTTGCGGTTCTATCAGTCCCTTAATAATCATGGGTTTTAAATAATGATTCCGGATTGAATCCGGACTTCTATTTAATAATTCTGCAAGCTCCCTTAAGCTCAAATAACATATATCACACAATTGACGTATCACATTTTCCACTACAACCTTAGGTGCCTTTTTTGAATTCCTAACTGTCTCGGAGATGCTCTTTAAAACTTCCAAATGTTCGGAGCTTTTGGACAAATGTTCGAAGCTTTTGGACAAATGTTCGGAGCTTTTAGACAAATGTTCGGAGCCTTCTACCATAGAATCTCCGCCAATAAATTCTCCTGCGAGGTGTTTTCCCGGTAAACAATAAGACGTTCCTCTCCCATGTCCTTCACTTTCTAATAGCTTTTTTTCAACCAACCCATGTAATATATCGGATAAATCTTTAGGATGCTCTTTTGATAATTCTTTCAAACGTTGATGTGTAACGCTACCATCTGTTTTTGCCAAGACTATCGCTAATTGCTCCGTATTTTTTAGATTATCAAAGACCGCTTCACCGATCTGTTCTTTTATTTCTTCAACTTTCTTTTCAGGAAAAAGACTCAACATTGTTAGGACCATAAGTGTTTGATTTTCTTCAATCCTTTGCTCTAACAAAGGTTTTCGCCAATGCTGATTTTTCCAATTTCGATAAATCTTTGGCATCCCGGATCCTGCTTGTTCTCCTAATCCGCTTAATTGGAACATCTTTTGTAAATTTCTATTTCTACAATCACTCGTTCCACCGCGTAAGGCAATAAATAATGGTATCCGTAACAACCCCGGATTTCTAAATCCAAACAAATCCGGTCTTTTCACAACAAGTATCGAACATTGTGCTGAATAATCCGCATGAATAATTGTATTAACTAGTGCTTCTCGCAAGGCCTCATGAACTGGCGTATCTTCAATCCGAGTATCTCCTTTTAGCTCAAAAGGCACTTTTAATCCGTCTGTCAGCTTTTTGATAACAATTCTATAATAGTCATATAAATTGCCGGACCACTCAAAATCAGTAGTAACCCTGTCTATCCACCGTTTGTCTGTTTCAGAAGCTGATCTTTCTTGATAATCTAAAATATAGTTTGGTACAACATTCAAAATAGAACGTAATTTGCCGAACATAAGCAATCCAGCTAACGTTAATCCTTGTTTTTTTGTCTTTCGATCTGTTGAAAACCCTCCAATTTGTTCTAAAAATTTTTCGTTAGAATAATCGTTAAAAGGATGGGTTGGTTTCCGATTAGAAAAATTTTGTCTATAAATTTTCAGAGTGTTTTCTTCAATATCCTCAACAGTAAGACCTTCCAATAATGTTCCATCATTTGTATCATTAACCTGTTCTCCCAACATTTGTTTTACAATGTTTTCCGGACATTTATAATCTCCATCGTTATTTCGTCTATATGTGCCAGTCAATGGATTATTGCCAACAAATACCGGCTTCTGTTTTCGTGTTGCTTGAGGCACTTCAATTACTATGATGTTAGCTCCATTTACAGTCCTTTTTATTACGTTTCTATCTACCAACAAATTGTTACTTACTTTTTGTTTATTATTCAAGCCCGCCCATAATTCCTTTATAACTTTTTCTCTATTGGGAATTCCAATAAGGTCGTATCCCTTTTTCTTTTCAGCAATACCTAAAATTATATAGCCGCCTTCAGTATTGGCCATTGCGGAATAGCTTTCCCAAAAACTCTCAGGAACTTTTCCTTGACCATCTTTTCCGAGAGCTTTTTTAAATTCCGTATAAAAATCTTCTTGCAAGGAATTAATATCAAACATGTCATGTTTCATTTGTTCCCCTTATTAACCCGTACATATTCAACCAGTTCCCCAATGGAACAATTCAGAAACTGCAAAGCTTTTCCAGTGTATCAAACTTATTTCGGACACGTTTCTGTTATGTAAACATGAGTTTTTCGCTTTATAACCGGAAATCCAGCTTAGACCAAGAAACAATAACGCTAAGAATGTCCAACCAATAAATTGCCACATTAAAATATTCTTTTTTGAAAATAAAAAAAGGCAGAGACTTCCGCCTCTGCCTTTTATTTGGTGCCAGAGGCACCTTTTAGTTTTCTATCTTATTAACAATGTTGATGTTATCAACATTGGGGTACACTGGCTCCTCGGGTAGGACTCGAACCTACAACCTATTGGTTAACAGCCAATCGCTACTACCATTGAGCTACCGAGGAGCGTATTTTGGGCTTTTGTTGAGTTTTAATTATATGGAAAAAGATAAGGGTTGTCAATGTTAAAGGAAGTTTGGTATAAATGAATGAGATCCCGGATATTTCGCTTCGCGAAATTCCGGGATGGCAATGAAAGCCTGATCGACACCAATTGATAATTCGTAGGGGCACGGCATGCCGTGCCCTCATAAAATTGTGGATGGTTCGGGGATAAAGGGCACGGCGTGCCGTGCCCCTACGGAATTGAGGATATGAAAGAGAAGTTTATTGTACATGTTGATATGGATGCTTTTTTTGCTTCTTGTGAGGAGCGGGATAATCCTTCTTTCAGGGGGAAGCCTGTTATTGTGGGGGCGGATCCTGACGGGGGTAAGGGGCGCGGGGTGGTTTCGGCTTGTTCTTACGCGGCGCGGAAGTTTGGGATCCATTCGGCTATGCCGATATCTATCGCTTATAGAAAGTGTCCGGGTGGGATCTTTTTGCCGGTTGATATGCGGAAATACTCGCGCGCGAGTCAGGAGATATTTGAAATATTGGAGAGTTTTACTCCGGATGTAGAGCCGATCAGTATTGATGAGGCGTTTTTGGATATAACGGGGAGTTTTCATCTTTTTGGAACGCCGCTCGAGACGTGCCGGAAAATTAAGGCGGCGATAACGGCTAAAACAAATCTTGTTTCTTCTGTCGGGCTCGCGCCTAACAAGATGACGGCGAAAATCGCCTCGGATATTGATAAGCCGGATGGGCTGGTGGTTGTGACTAAAGAATCTTTATTGGATTTTTTACATCCTCTTCCCGTCGGCAAGCTTTGGGGTGTTGGAGAAAAAACTCAAGGCGCTCTAAAAAATTTCAGCATTCGCACTATCGGGGATCTGGCGGCTTATGATCTTGAGAAATTATCTGATGTTTTCGGAGAAAACGGACGGCACGCGTGGCATCTTGCTAACGGGATCGATCCGCGTGAAGTTGAAACTGAAGACGTAACGAAATCGATAAGCAACGAATATACTTTTGATGAAGACACCTCTAACATAGACAAAATAAAAGATACATTGATGTTTCTCGGAGAGAAAGTTTCGCGGCGGCTTAGGAAAGCCGCTCTTAAGGGAAGAACTGTCACACTTAAGATACGGTTTTCGGATTTTAAAACTTATACAAGATCCATAACGCTTTCTCAAGCGACAAATTTCGCGGATATTATTTATGCCGAAGTTATAAATAAAATGATGAGTTTTGATATGGATAGAAAACGCGTGAGGTTATTAGGTGTTCGCGTTTCTAATCTTTTGGATATTTCTCTGCCCGATAGTTTGTTCGACGGGATTTCTCCCGCGGCGGTAAAAAAAGAAAATCTTTATAAAGCGCTGGATCGGATATTGGATAAGTTTGGGGAGGGGGCTATTAATCGGCGGAATGCGTAGGGGGTATATTGTCACAATTTAGCCCGGGTCAAGAGCCCGGGATAGCAAGGTGTGCGACAAAACGTAAAAACATAACCTCAAAAATATTGCCATCCCGACCGCCTAATTTGCTATCCCGGCCTTGAGCCGGGATCTCTATTCTTTTGGGTAATTATTTTTTGTAAAACTAAGAGTAAGCGTGCTACTCATTGGTAATACCAATTACATTAATTAATTGCACAAAAAAAGGGCGCTTCCGGAAGCGCCCCTACGGAATTTGTGTGTATACGAGAAAAAATATTCGTAGGGGCGCGTGCGTACCTTCCCGGTTCAACCTCGCAGGATGCTCCGCAACCTACGAGGTTGAACCGGGGTCGTACAGCATTTGTTGGGCGATCATGTCGGCGGCGGGTTTGGTTATTAGGGTTTCTACGATCTTTAGACCGAAATCGGCCGCGGTGCCGGCGCCTCGACTTGTGATAATGTTGCCGGATTTAACGGTTTTTTCGTTTATAAATTTTACATCGTTTGAGAATATCTTTTCAAATCCGGTGAAACAAGTTGCTTGCCGGCCGTTTAGAATGCCTGTCGGAGCGAGAAGTATCGCGGGTGAAGCGCATATCGCGGCTATAAGTTTTTTTTCGGTGTTCATTTTTACGATCAGTTCTTTCACTTCTAAGGAGGCGGCGAGGTTTTCCGCGCCGGGCATTCCGCCCGGGAATATCACAACATCGGGAAGAGTTTTATATTCCGTGAATAGTATGTCCGCTTCTATCGTAATGCCATGCGCTCCTTTTACGGATTTTGTTTTAAGTCCCGCGATAGTAACTTTTATACCGGCTCGGCGGAGTATATCCGCGGGAGTCACTGCTTCTATCTCTTCAAATCCTTCGGCGAGTATAATTAGTGCTGTTTTTTTCATTTTTCGGCTCCTTTTTTTTGTATTACCCCGCCAACAACCTCGTAGGTTGGTAGTAAAAAGCACTACCAACCTACGAGGATGTTGGCGGTGGCGTGCGTTTGGATACTTTGCGGGCTATGAGGTTGCCGCGAATTCTATTAGCAATTTTATCAGGTTGTTTCGGGTTTTTGTGTATTTTTTTCTATCGGTTATGTTTTGTTTTTCCCATAGGGGTTTATTTTTCGGGAGGTCGCTGACTATGGTCAGGCCTGTCATTTTTCTGCCAATCAAATTTGCCGCGTGATAAACGGCAGAGAGTTCCAACTCTATGGCTATAAAGTTTTTTTGTTCTATTTTTAATAAGTTTTCCGGAGTTTCGGCCAGGAACGAACCGATAGTAAAGATATCTCCTTTTTTTAATATGGATCTGTCTTCTAATTTACCGGATAAGAATCTTTCTATGGATTTTGTGTATTCGTTATCTGCCGGCGCGGATTTGCCGGTATTAAAGATCTTTTCCATGCTGAACGAGGGGCCGTGATACATGGAGAAACCTTCTCCGTTAAACGCGGTTTCGCATAGAATAAGGTCGCCTATTTCAGTCCCGCCCAAGCCTCCGCAGGCGCCGGCAAATATTATTTGTCTCACGGGCGACTTTTCCATTAGAAGTATCCCGTCACCCGATAGACGGTCTCCCATTCCGGAAAATATCACGGCAAATTTTCGAGATTTATTTTCAGCTATGATCCCCGAATATAAGCGACCTTTGAACGATTTTGTTACCGTGCAATGTTCGGCGAACGCTTCTATCGGAATAAAAGGGGTTACGATTATTGTTTCGGGAAGAATTTCGGCCGTTAGGTTAAAACAAAATTCAAAAAACTTTTCTTTATTCATTTTATTGGATCTCCGGTGAAATTTTGACTTATTATTTTCTTTTTCTGCCGCACTCCGTACATTCGAGGGCGGGATTTGGGTTAATGGCCATACAACGCGGGCAAACCCAAAAACCTTCGGGCGGATTTTTGATGAGTCGCCGGTTTCTCAGGGAAGGCGATATCCAATACCGGTTTATGACATATATCACGATCAAAAAAAGGACAACGATAACCGGAACGAGAAAGTCGGGAATGGTAAACGGAGCGTTAACTTTTTTTAGATCTATATCGAACTCCGTTAAATGTTTTTTTATCAGCGCGCGGGCGCTTTCATAGCTATCGATCTTCCCTGAAGTGAAACTTACGATGAGAGAGCCGTACATTCTGTATTCGCCTTTATGGAAAGCTTCAAGCTTATCGAGATAGCTTTTATAATACCGCGCGGCTATTTTATATTTTCCTTCGTCTTCATAAGTCAATGCTATCACGAAATCCGTATTGAAATATTCCGGCCAGATCCCGCGCGCTTTCAGGAAGCTTCTTCGAGCCTCTATGGTTCTTTCGGACGACCCATCCGAGAGGCCCCGCATAAAGGTCAACGCGAACCTATTGAGGTCTTTCTTCACTTTGCCGTCATCGAGGAAAGTGCCGGCGATATCCTGATTTAGAAAAAATCTTTTATATGAAAAAAATTTATCTTCCGATACGGCAAAGCTCTTGCCGCATAAAGCGACGCATATCAAACATAGTGTTATGATTGAAGCTGTAAAACGCATAATGAAAAGTTTTCTTTTGAACAGCACGCTTGAAAAATAAATATTTGTAAGATCTTTCTGGTTTTATGAAGAGCTTTTAAGCAAACTCAGGACTTTTTCTATTTCGAAAGGTTTATATATAACCTCTGAAGCTTTCTCTTCAAGAGCTTTATGAACCATTTCATCTACGGAGTATCCGGTCATGATGATAACTTTAATCTCGGAAGACTTTTCTTTAATTTTTTTTAAGGTTTCGATGCCGTCCATTTCAGGCATCCGGAGATCTAAAAAAACAACGTCATAATTATCTTTATCCAAAAGGGTTAAAGCCTGTTCCCCGCTATAACAACTCGAAGCTTCATAATCACTCGCGCGCAATATATCGCAAAATACGTCCGCGAAGTCTTTATTGTCGTCAACTATCAGTATTTTTTGCTCTTTCATACATTTTTCCTCCGACTAACAGCTACCGATTTACGCTCACATTTCACCTAACACCGTATATACGAAAATATTACACCAAATAGATTAGTTTGTCGATACATAAATGGTTTACGGAATTCAACGCGCGGCGGAAATCAAAAACGCCTTCTCGGGTTAATTTTCGAGGGTGTTTTTCCTGCGCGCGGCGAGTTTGGCTATGACTAGATCCATTGGGGTTGTGATCTTGATGTTGAGCGGTGAACCTTCCACTATTTTTACGGCGCCTCCGGCGGATAGGATCAAGCCCGCGTCATCCGTAAAATTTTTGTTCTTTTTTCGCGCGCATAATTTGTGCGCGCGAAGTATGGTTGCATAATCAAAACATTGCGGGGTTTGTATTCGTTTAAACTTTGTTCTTTCCGGCATGTTTTTGATAAAGGCGTTTTTCCGTTCGATCAAAGTGTCGTTTACATCTATCGCGGGAGCGGCGGCTCCTGAGGTTTTCGCGGCGACTAAAACGTCTTTTATCAGCTTGCCGCTGAGAAAAGGTCTTACGGCATCGTGAATAAACACAAAACGTGTATTTTCGGGGACATTTTGTACTCCGAGAAAAGAGGATTCTCGACGTGAGCGGCCGCCTTTAATAATTTTGTATATTTTCTTGAACGCGGCGCGTGCTATAAGACTTTTCACTTGTTTCAGGCAATCTTTACGCGAGACCACTACTATGTCTGTAATCAGCGGGTTCCGTTCAAAGCATTCAATAGTATGCAGAATAATCGGTTTGGAAGCTATTTTTAAGAGTTGTTTCGCCCCGGAGCTTCCCATTCGCTTGCCATAGCCTCCGGCAAGAATTATCGCGGTGTTTTTTCTCTTCATAATGTTTCTTTCGTCCGCCACCAACCTCGTAGGTTGAAACCTACGAGGTTTCAACCTACGAGGTTGGTTTTTTGGGGTATCCTGATAGGAATTTTCCGGTTTCTATGAATTTTTTGCCGTCGAAGTAAACATCCGGGGATAGAATAACTCCGTCCAGATGCAGTGGGACATCGTTATCTCCTCCGCCGAATAAATTGTTTCCTACGGCAATGTGTACTGTTCCCGCCGCTTTTTCGTCTTCCAGAATGTTTCCTGTTACTATCGCTTTTGGATTAAGGCCGATTCCCAGTTCTGCCACACGATAGGCTTTCGCGCCTACATGCTCGAGCCGTTCGATCACCTCAGGCGCGTCGCATCCTGTTATCTCATATACCACTCCGTTTTTGACTTTAAACGTAAGTGGGGAGCTTAATCGCCCTAAGTCCGGGAATGACGCGTCTACCACATAAATTCCTTCGCAGGATAAGGGCGCGAATGCAACTTCTCCTTCGGGCAGGTTCCCAAAAGCGCCCGGTTCTGAAAAAGACCCTCCGTTCTCTCCGAAAAACATGGCATGATTCGCGTCAAAAGTGATATCCGTTCCGAGAGAAGTTGTTACCCTCACTTTTTTTGTTTTTCTTAGCAGATCGCATATCCGGGATGATTCTTTTTTGAGCGCGGTGTAATCTATATCAAGACATCTGTTCGCGATCTCTTCCGTGATAGAAGGCATTGTCGCTATCCTGGCTCCGGCGCGACTCGCGTTCATTCTGGCGCGCGTGTGTGTGAGTGATTTTTGCGTTATGAGCAGTTCCACGTCATAATCAAGCATCATTCGGGCGACTTCTTCCGGCGGCGGAGAGGCGTGTTCCCTCGCCGGCGGTATGATCGCGAGTTTTGATTCG
>Ga0268285_1001371_pt1 | contig 11837 bp, 8 predicted proteins | sample saktaG_2_FD_190144 | JGI IMG/M metagenome (GOLD analysis project Ga0268285, IMG submission 190144) | Saline water microbial communities from Sakinaw Lake, British Columbia, Canada - sak_2013_06_06_120m | ecosystem: Environmental > Aquatic > Non-marine Saline and Alkaline > Saline ... | reverse complement strand
ACCTTTCTGGCGAATCACAATATCAGGATGTATACTGGGAATGTATTTTACTTTAACATTTAATTCATCGGCAGATACAACCCAACTTCTAGGGTTGGGACTATCAACTTTGATTCTCTCACCTTTTAGATTTTCCGTTAAGTAATTTCTTAAAAATCTCTCGAAAATTTCGCTCATCTTATTTTCCGGGATATCAAAAAACTTCTCCTCACCTTCTTGCGCTAAAACAGCAGAATCATAGATAAATCTACATATTCTAAGTATGGGTTTATAGGCAATATTCGTTCTATGGAAAAAAAGTTGATTGAATAACTGGATACTTAGTGGGCGATAAGAGACTTGAGAAGATAAAAGACGTACAAGATTATAAGCAGATAACGCAAGATCACTTATATCATCTTGCCTTTTCTTTCCTTTAACCTTTCTCTTTCTCTTAACCAATTCCTTTTCGCAAAATTCAAGAGTAGATAATAAAATCTGGTTTTCCAAAATATCAAAAGATAGTTCATCAAATTGACAACATAGAGTATTGCTGCTCAATCCATTGCTTTTCATGCTCGGCTTAAAAAGAATCTTACCGCGAATTCTTTTTATTTCGTCTTCTACCTCCAGAAAGGATCTAAAAAGCCCCTGCCTTCTTAATTTATTAGTCCACATTGTAAGAACAAAGACCAAAAGTTCAAAAAAAGAAGATTCCTGTAAATCTATCTCGCTAATCTCTTTTTCTAAATATTCCCATTTTAAATCAAAGGCATAAGCAAGGATAAATATTATATTTGAGGGAGAAATGTTTAAATACATTATTTCTTCCTATTCTTTTTCATTATTTTCTTTATCACAAAATTTATTCATAACCCCGGTTATTTCTTCAACTTTCTCTTCTTTATCAAAAAAATATTCTTTTAGAAGCGGCTTAACTCCAAAATCCATAACCTCTTTTAATTTATCACTATCTAAGCCTTCTCTCATAAAATAACTATGTCCTATAGCAAAATCTTCAGAATGCATTTCGTCTTTAATTTGGTTATTCATATTCTCTATTGCCCCGATTAATTCACTCGCTTTTAGTATACAGCCATTTACATTTAACCATTCCTCAAGTCTTTTTGTTTCACATTTAATATCTACGAAATAGAACCTTCTCCTTAAGGCATAATCCATAATTGCCAAAGAACGGTCAGCAGTATTCATGGTCCCGATAATATAAACATTTTCAGGAATAGAAAACTCTTTCTGGGAGTAAGTAAGCCTAACTTTTTTATCTCGATATTCCAATAGATATAATAATTCACCAAAAATTTTAGATAGATTCCCCCGATTAATCTCGTCAATAATCAATATATATTTTTCATTTTCATTTTTTCTTGCTCTCTCGCAAAATAATTTAAAAATTCCTGCTTCTAATTCAAAATTCCCATTTTTTGGCCTGTATCCTTCAATAAAATCTTCATAAGAATAAGAAGGATGAAATTGAATAGTTTCAATCCTATCTTCTGATTGGGTTAGATATAGGGCAATTTTTTGGGCGACAAAAGTCTTCCCTGTTCCCGGAGGGCCTTGAAATATTAACTGTTTCTTCTTGCTGTTTTCTAAAAGAGAACAAATCTGCTTAAACTTTTCTTCTTTTAAAAATATTTCTTTTAAAACCTCTTCTTTGGTGAGTTTTTCAATGGGAGGAGACGGTGTGATTTTCTTTATTATTTCATCATATTGTGCCTTATTTAATTTAAAAACTGTCCTATGAACTCCTGGAAGCGGATCATTTAATCGCCAAAATTCACCCTTAGGTGGAAGATAATCCCATCTTACTTTCCTTCGGCGCCAAAAATCTCCATCAAACAAACCTTTATCTTTTGGCTTATCCCGGCTATAGTCTTCATATTCTCCTGTTATTGTACCAATCCCTCCAATTCTATTTTTTTCCAGGTAAGCTACAACTTTATCTCCAATTTTCATCTCCAGCTGCATATTTTTTACATCTGAAGAGTTGGATTTATTTAAATAGCCAATAGCTATAAGCCCTTTCTCTCTACAGGTTGGCCATAAAATATATCCTTTAGTATCTAATGGTTCAATTACTCGCCAATATTGTACTTCTTTAATTTCTAAATGATAGAAAAAATCCTGGCCATCAAGCGCAGTTATCCCAACCGGCACTTCAATATCATTTACTTTTATATCTTTCAAATTGCTTTTCTTTAGATAATCTCCCATTTTTAGACATACTCCCTGAAAACATTGATACTTCATGCCTATTGTATATGATTTCCATTCTTTCTCTTTTTCAATTATTCTTTTAAACTTTTGGAAAACAGAATCTTTATACAAAGGATATTTCTTATAATCATACATTGCTAAAAGATATCCAAATAAAGGGGTCCCCGTTTTTGCATCTTTTTTTATCTTTTTAAATTCTCTAATTACATGATCTATTCTTTCGCAAAGAATAACATCACCTTTAAATAGTATGTCAAAAGATTCCAAAACTACTTCCGGTTTTTGCTGTGCTATTTCTTTCAAGTCCATAAGATTGCCAAAATGGACAAAACTTCCAGAAGTCGGATTATTTTTTTCTAAAATAACTATCTTTTCTACAACATTATCTACTGTCATGGGTTCTTTAAAAAATTCTTTATTTACTTTTGGCAAAATATCCCATTTATATTCCTCGTTCCATAATTCCGGGTCTTTTCTATTTCGTATCTCTATATAATTATTTATCAAATTCTTTGTATAGCCGAGATTAACCCATTCATCAAAATCAAATAACAACTTATCTATCAGTGATCTCCCTTCTTCTGTTGCTGTTCCATAATGGTTAAGATGGTTTAAACTATAAAAATCTTGTCGACTATCTAACTCTTCCAAATATAAATAGGCATTAGAAAGCATCCTATATTTTTCTTCAGTAGAAAGTTTTGCAGTTTTTATATTTACCCCTACCTTCTTTAAAAAATCTTCAGTCTTATTATTCCAACCAGGTAATAGTTTTGGATACTGTGCAAGAAAAAGGGGTGACCAAAATGATTTGGAAAACTTATCAATTCTATAATCTCCGCTAAGAATATCAGCAGCTTTTTTAAAAACATCCCCTGCGGAATCAATAAAATAAAGAATATTTTTTCTTATTTGACTAATAGTTGATGACACCGTAGCTACCCCCAACTTAATTCCAACTGGTCCTTCCAGTGTCTTAATATACTTCAAAACTACATCAACTAATTCTTCATCAGATAAACCTGAAAGATATTCTTTGTTAAGCAAAGTCTTTTTTCTCTCTTCAGCTTTCTGTCTCTCAATCTCCGGATATTTTTTATCCTCTTCATTTTTATTACACCAATTTAAATAACCATCAAGTAATAATTTTAATTTCTCATCATAAAGCGTAAATGGATTTTCCATAGTTTACTTCCTTCTTTCTTAAATTCTTAATACTAAGAATCATTTTTATACCATCCTTAAAACCAACGTCTCTTCATTTCCTCAAGAAATTCTATATTATTAACCGGGTACCCCGATTTAGATCCAATTACAGAATCAATTCCACATTTCGGGCAAAGCGCGGTTGAGCCTTTAGGATTACTTTCGTCACACCACTCTTTAATTGCAGTTGGTAAAAAAGTTTTTTTACAATAAAAGCATCCACAAATATCACTCTCAAGAATCTCTTTTTTATGAAAAATAGAATGTTTATGTGCTGCTTTTAGATATTCCGGTTTACATTTTATATACTTGGCACTCCCATGTCCTACGTGTTGCGAAAGAGATTCTTTGCACTCATGTATTATTTTCCCTGAGTCCTTATTTGTTATAATTTCCTCATATTCATCATTTTTTCTATCTATGTGCATTTTCCTATAATTCCATTTTTTAGAATCCCTGTGAAAATCATCTCCTCTCTTAAATTCTTTAACAGGCTTCTTAGTGCCTGCTTCTTTTCCTTTTCCCCTTACTTGTTCATGAATCTCTATTTTTTCTTCAACTTGTAATATTGCTTTTCTTTTTTTACTTCCGCAAATAGGACAAATTTTATCTTTTTCTGATAATTTTTCTCCACAATCTTCACAATATATATCCATCGCTTACTCCTTTTTTAAATTTAAAATACAAGGTTTTCCTTTAGAACCTCTATCTATAATAATGCCACTAAAGTTTCAACCACCCGGTTAAGAAACTCCTCAGACCTTACAAGTTGTCACGGTAGGACAGCCAGTTACCTGAATGCCCCCGCACAGATCCCAGTGTGTGGAATTACCGCACTGGGCTCTTCAGAAATACTCGCTTCCGTAAAAAACAAATTAGTATTGCCTTCTTTGCTATTCCCTGTGACAAAACCCCGACAGACCCTCTTTAGAATCTCACCTTTAGCGATTCTTTTGTGTAGGCTTCCGTTGCGAAAACGACGTCGCCATCTGCACCCAACAAGGACTTTCACCCTGCAAGACATATGAAACTTCTTGGCACTCTTTCGTTAAAAGTTACCGAACTATTGACCTGGCACATATACCCCTAATATTTTCCATCAATATATCGCTTCAGATTAAAAAAAGCATATAAGGGAACATTCAACAAACTCCCATCCATGCGTAAATTGGAAAGCGAGGTACGAATTGCAAATTTGATATCATATTTTTCTCTAAAAACTCTTAGGCTTCGTGCCTGTAAATTTTCTCCGGCCTTAACTTCAAGTGGAAAGATATTTAATCCATCGGAAAAAACAAAGTCAACTTCAGCAGTTGCGGCAGATGTCCAATAATAAATACTTTTAAAATTCATGGACGACAGCTCTTGCAGCACATATTGCTCGGTAAGCGCACCTTTGAACTCCTCAAAAACTCTAACACTCTCCGTAATTGCTTTTGGAGATAATTCGCTCATGGCACGGAGCAGACCTATATCAAGATGATACAATTTAAAAGCCTTTAAATCCTCATATGCTTTTAAAGGCAATGCCCCTTTTGTAATTCTACCAACTTTTCGTATAAACCCACTATCTAAAAGCCAAAGTAGCGCATTTTCATATTCTCGTGCTCGTGCGCCTTTTTTTATAAGCCCATAGATAAACTTTTTACTTTCTTTTGCAAGCTGCGAAGGAACGCTATTCCACAAATAACGCAATTTGGGAACAGTTGCAGACGGAACATGCTTTGAAAAATCCTGCTGGTAGGTGTCTAAAATTGCATTCTGCTTTTCTTCAACTTTTGCAAAATCACGATATTCAAGCCACGTATTAATGACTGCAGGCATGCCTCCAATTACAAAATATAATTTTAAATAATCAATCAGCTTGTTAACAAGTGGCTGGGGAAAAGATATATAATCAGTTTTTTCAATAAATTTGATCAACTCTTGCTCCTTGTTTGCTTCTAAAAACTCCTGAAAAGTCAAAGGCTGCAAAGTTAAAAATTCAACCTTGCCGACAGGGAATGAAGTGCCTTTATGAAGTGCAACACCAAGAAGTGATCCGGCACAGCAAATTGGGTATTCCGGTGCCTTTTCTGCAAAATATTTAAGTGCGGTTAGTGCGCGGGGGATTTCTTGTACTTCATCGAATATCAATAAAGTTTTTTCAGGAACTATCTTTTTGCCATTTAGAGCGCCGAGTATATCAATAATTCTTTGTGGCTCAATGGACCCTTCAAATAATTCATTCAGGTTTGGCACGTTTTCAAAATTGATATATAACATGTCCTCAAAACAAGTTTTTGCAAATTCAATTAAAAGCCACGTTTTACCAACCTGTCTGGCTCCCTTTAAAATCAGAGGCGGTCTTCCTTTTTTATCCTTCCATTCTTTTAAGTTTTCAAGCAGATTACGATACATAATTATCACCACCATCACATTTTATTAACTATATTATACTAAAGCCATCACATTATGTAAACCTTTTTATGTATCTTTTTACACAAAAACTAAAGATAAAATAATTGTATGTAAATTAATAAATTAAAAAGAGTCTCTGGTATTACCAAAGACTCTCATCACCCTTTATTTATTAAAGAGTACCTTTTATTTAATGATTCGACAAGGTGTCCGGATAATTCCGAAATGCTGTCCGGAAGTTACCGGTAGCAGTGTCCGGATAATTCCGAAATATGCACCGCTCATCAGGATAAATAGCTGTCCCTATTTATCCTATTTAAGAAAATGGGATGTGTCCCTAATTATTTCAATGAAAGCTGACTTTTCTTAAGGTAGGATTTCCGGTTATTCATATTTTTACCTCTTTCTTTAATTTCCTATCTTCTGTCATCCTCTCTGATAATCTCCTTGCTGCCTGTGACACAGCCATAGAATTCATTAAGAAGATCTAACCAATTTTATTTAAGAATAAAGAAGTGGAGGTAGTCTTGATAAGATAAAGGACCATTGGCCGATACGTTTCCCTCTTTTGATTATAATTTGTTGGTCAAATTTCATCATTAAGTACCTCCTTTGGTGGTATAATTATACCAAATAAGTTACTTAATTACTGAGCATTAACAACCGTCCCCTGTTTTGACTTTAGGAGTGATACGTTTTTTTTCTTTTCCAATATTGAAAAATATTCACACCTAGTGCAGACGAAGAATAAACTGCTTGCATTTTACAGGGATTTCCAGTTAATTCTCCGCCATCAGCTTGAGTAAAACTATTTCGGGCTCCAAGCATCAAAGGTTCGAATAGATTGTCATTTAAATTTTGAGTATAGGCTTTTCGACCCCAGTTTCCCTTGTCCCCGGTAAGTATTATACTGTTACGATGTGCCCATAGTATTTGCTTTGATATAATATACTCATATGCTTTCATAATTATCCTCCATCGCTCCAAATTATATTGTCAATGGAATCTCTCCCGGCCATGACATTTAAGAAACTCCTCAGACCCTATAGGTTTTCCGGGAAAAGCTACCGGATTATTGAGCCAGTTTACCTTCCTGATTTATTTAATTTAAAAGTAAAATATTAATTATCTAAGAAAATGGGTGTCTGTCCCTATTATATTTAGAATTAGAGGAATCCTGCTCAGAAGCTTGATGGGTTCGGGCGCTTTCATCCCGTACCCTCTCTTCTCCCCTCTTTTGCCTTTCACTTCATTTTAATGATACAAAGAGGGTTGCAAGATTATTTCCCCGGAAATATCCAACAAAACTTTTTTTCAATTGGCTAATTTTCTGCTCATTCAATCGGACATTGGGAACGCTAAAGCCCACCGCGGCGAAGACCTTGCCCCGCTGATCACTTACCGAAACAGACAGCACCTTCCTTCCACACCTTATTTCCTTATTTTTTTAAAAAAAGAAAACGGCGGCTTTGATCATCATTTCAAAACCGCCGTTTAATCACTTGTTTACTAGCTTGTTTGATAACTCTTGTTCTCTTGAATCGTCGATGACTGCCTCACCGCTCGCCGCCGCCGCCGCCTTTAAAGGGGTTTGACCGGTTCGCAGATGTCTACGATAAACTTTCCTTCCGGGTGCTCTTTGGGATCGTTCATACAGATCTCGTAACAGAGCCGCTCATCGGATTGATAACCATGCTCCGGGATCCACTCTCCCACCAGCTTATCCCAGGCCTCGCCAAATTCATCGACCGCAATCTCCACGCTGGCTACCGCAAATTTTCCGCCGGGAACCACATAGGTCCCGACCTCTCCCTCCGTTTTGGTCCCCGGTGGTACCGTTATACAGGCATCCGCGTTTAATTTCTCCTTCTCAGTGATACTCGGGTCATCGTGATAAACACTAATGATCTTCGTCTCCGGAAAACGGATCAGATCCCGCGCGGTACACCATTTCATAATCTTGTGAATAGCATCGCCAATCTGATCGTAGGGACCTCTGTGCCGGATATAGACGACATTCATCTCCGGCATCTCTTTGACCTTTGCACTGAATTTCATAATCTTCCTCCTCAGGATATTATTTTTATTATTATCCTCAAAGGAGACAGACATTTCTTTTCCGTGGCTATCTTTCGCTTTGCCAATCTTGCTTTTCGTTTTTCCGATCTTGCCTTTTTCCGATAATTCTTTGTCGCGATAGTGGGAGGCACTCATCCCAAAATATCTTTGAAATTCCCGGGCAAAACAGGCGGAACTGGAAAATCCCATGGAATAGGCAATCTCCGTGATGCTCAACTTGGGATTTTTGACGAGTTTATTGGCAGAGAATTCCACCCGGATCCGACGGATATACTGATTCACCGTCTCCCCAGTAACCTTTTGAAAAATGCGATGAAAATGGGAAACGGAAAAATTCGCCTCCCGGGCCAATCTCTCCAGCGAAAGGTCATCATCCAGGTGAGCAATAATATAATCCATCACCTTATTGATACAGCCTTTATATTCTTCCATTAAATATTGTCTTCTTGGATTCAATAGAACTACCTCTCTTAAGATTTAAAAATAATCAATAAATTCCTCGATGAATTTCCCTTTGAATTTCGATTCGTCTTGAGCTGCTCTCCATCAAAAGAATCATGAGGGATAATCATTACAATCATGCCCGATCAGGCTCGCATCTTCTTCCTGACCAGATAAGCCTTTGCCGGGAATTTTATCTTTTTAGCACGATCCATATAGACGGTAAACTTGAGGCTATCCATCAGCCGAAAGGCATTCCCCTTAAGCCATCCCTCAATCTGCTCCGTACTGTGGCGATACATGGTCACCGTGGTATCCGATCCCGTATGCTCTCGACCGACGATCACTTCGGATTTTTCCTCGGAATTCCGGTCGGCAACTACGAAAATGAACAAACCGTTACGGCGCAGGATACGGCTTACCTCGCTAAAGATCTGATCCAGGTTATCGAAAAAGTTGAATACCCCCACCGAGGCAACATGGTCGATCGAGGCCTCCCCGTAGGGATAGGGCGTCACCCTCAGATCATGCCTCTTCAGATCCATGGCAAATCCTTTCCTGCGGCAGGCCGCCAGCATTTCCTCCGAAATATCCATTCCCGTAACATTCAATCCGGCCTTATGGAAGAGCAGCGCCCCCAGGCCTGTTCCTATGCCAATATCGAGTATCGTCTCACCCGGCTTGATATACTTGTAGACCAGTCCGAAGGCAACTTCGGGACCAAGCCATCCGCTTGCCTCGGCATCCTGATCGTACTTTTCCGCCATTACTTTTTCATCCTCAATCATTGCCCTTCATCATCCTTTCTTTTATGATAAAGTAATTGATTTCTTCACATAAAGTAAAAATTTCTTTATATTTTTTATAATTGTCTCTTCTGTAGCAATCTATATCTTTTCCTAAATAGCCATAGTAATCAATAGGTATATAATTCTCCTTAGATATTCACTTGATAATTCCATCCAGTTCAATAATATGCATAGATTGACTAAGTGCTGTTATATTGGATTAATATTTTTTTTATTTAAACTATCCATTTTTCCAAAAATCTTTGAATATCCTATAATCTTGCTTATGTTTCATCAAACTTTTCCTGCGCTCAACCAAAACACTATTCAGGTCCGGCAATCCAGCATAAAGATATTGCTCATAATTAATTGGTTCCCTTGTTCTTAGCCAGTTAATTTTATTTCCAAATACTCCCAAACGACAATTTATAGTGCGGTATATTTTATCAACTACATTTCCTATTTCTGCATGGCAATACGAAGAAATCCACCCATTAAGTAAATTGTTACTTTCTATTAGTACGGTTAATAATGTCAGATCATCTCTATATTGTGTTATTTCTTTTATTCTAGAAATTAATTTATCAACTGTCTTTTTTCGAGGCTGTATAAACCTTCCGGTAAAAGTGTTCCCTAAAAAATCTAATTTCTTTTGCCCTATTTTTAAAATTCTGGTTTTCGCATTATCGTTCTCTCTTAAGGGATGTATCTCTAAATTCAGATTTTTTTCTAATATTTCCTTTGCAACAACATATGCTTCCCTGGCCACTTCTCTGGTCTTGCACATTACAATAAAGTCATCTGCATAGCGAATGAGATGAAATCCCCTTCCAAGCATAATTCTATCAAAATCACTTAAATATACATTCGCAAATAGTGGCGACAAAGCTCCTCCTTGGGGAATACCATCACTCATAAAAAGTAATTGGTCTTCTTTGGAAAAAGCCACCATATTTCCAACGGTTTGTGATAACGCATTAGTAATCAGTCCATTCAAAGACTCATCAGGTAAAGCAGGAAATATTTTGTTAAATAATATTCCCTTATCAAGGGTATCAAAAAAACATTTTATATCTGCCTCAAAGCAAATATTATAGCCCCGTTTATAAAGCTTTAGCATTACCATTAAAGCATCTCTTACGCCTATCTCTTTTAAATAAGCAAAACTTGCTTTATTCTTGAGATGGAATTTTTTATCGAGTATTGGGGCTATTTTCCTTACTATTGCTCTTTGTACCAGTCGATCACATATTTCTGAAATCTGTATCGGCCTTTTTTTGAGACTTTTTGCTGACTTCTTTTCTTTTATTATTGAACCTTTTGTTGGAGAAAAAAGATATTTGTCATTTTGGAGTTGACCTCTAATTTTTTTTAAATTTGACTCCAATGAAGTACCAAAAGATTGGATAGTTTCTTCTGATAATCCTCTAGATAGAGGGTTGGATTTGTTTAACTCTTTCCAAGCAGAACGTAAATTTCCGAGGGTACTTACTTTATTAAGCAAGCATTTTGAGGATTGTCTTTTACTCATTTTTTCCTCGTCGTTTGAGCTAACAGACTGGCACGCCAGCGCAACACACTACTCAAATGAGGCTAGAATATAATGGTTCGATTGCTCGGTTAATCACTAACATAACTATGCGAGTGATTAAATCACAGGCAATCACTCCTGTGTGAATTTTACTGCACCCGCGCTTATTTTTCAAGTACGGCATACAATTAATTTTCAAGGTGTGGCCTCTTGATACCTTTCTCCAAAGATATTTTGACATTCCAAGACAAAAATTCAAGATACTTCTCATGCATTCAACCCAATTTTCCGTTAAAGCACTGTTCATTATTAAGCCATTTTCAAGTGTCACAACTTCTTTATTTCTCGCCTTCGCCTCGCACATTCTTATTAAAATTCCTAATTCCGCCTTGATTGTTAATTTAAGATGCATGTTGCTCAAAACGGTAAGGAGAACGTGCAATGGTTCGATTGCTCGGTTAATCACTAACATAACTATGCGAGTGATTAAATCACAGGCAATCGCTCCTGTGCGAATTACACTGCACCCGCGCTTATTTTTCAAGTACGGCATACAATTAATTTTATTGTAATACATATAGTGTTTATTGTCAATTACGGTCTGCGTCCAATACATTTGCACCATTTCTGAAAAACAAGGGGACGGTTCTCTGTTTCATGTCCTTAAGATTTTATTTTGCGAAAATCCGGTCAATCCGGATAATTGCCTTAATGAACTGTCATCGAGTTCTTTTAAATATTTAAAAATCCCAGTTTGTATTTGTGAGCGCACACGGATCTATCAAGAATATCAATAAATTTTCAATAATCATCATCTAAAAATATTTTTTCTGGTGTATAACCCTTATATTTTTCTTTATTTTACTATTACTTGTACTTGTTCTTCTTGTTTCCCCGGGTATAAAAATCATCCCCGTAAAAGTTCATCTTGCTAACGGTAATGGGGAATCGTCAAACAAAGAACCGTCCCCTGTTTTATTTAATATTGCCTCCTTTTAAATATAACATTGATTCTGATTCCTGGTGTCTTCACAAGTTCACATTTTCTTCTTCTGTTTTTTTACATTTTGTGAAGTTGTGAAGCCTGAACTTCCCATCTGAAAAATCAAGATAATTTTAAACTTTTTTATGCAACTTTCCTTAACTCTTTCCTAACCATATAATCTCTATCTTCA
>Ga0268285_1001370_pt1 | contig 11840 bp, 10 predicted proteins | sample saktaG_2_FD_190144 | JGI IMG/M metagenome (GOLD analysis project Ga0268285, IMG submission 190144) | Saline water microbial communities from Sakinaw Lake, British Columbia, Canada - sak_2013_06_06_120m | ecosystem: Environmental > Aquatic > Non-marine Saline and Alkaline > Saline ... | reverse complement strand
TCCCTTGGAATAAAGGACCGGCTCTCCCGTACTTTTTATTGAAATACCAAACATATCCTCCTGTTTTTTGCATAAATTCTACGATTCCATTTTCAATCAATTGTCGAACTAAAAGATGAAAGTGATTCTTCATTAAAACAAAAGCGTGAATTTCTATCAATGGATTTTTTTGTTTATAACTCAATCCCAACGCGGCCGGGTCGCGTTGATGCCAAAAGGCACGAGATTGCCAAGGAACAGGACTTTTATCATTAAATACAAGTAAACTATTTATAAATCGAAAATGATCTTCCTTATCTAAAAAAATTTCGCGTCCCTCAATTCCTTTCTTCACAATATGATAAAATTCTCCATTAACTAGTTGTTCTTTTCTTATTGGCATAATACTTCACTACGCGACCCGGCGGCGTAGTACCATTGTAGTGCCACGCAAGTTCCTTTACTACGCGACCCGGCGGCGTAGTGCGGGCCGTGTGTGGTGCGGCGCAGTAATGTACTTTTTTGGGTTTCAAAGATTCTCTTTTTTTATTTTACATCTGACTTTTTAAAATTCCCGTTCCAACTAATATTCCTATTATAATTGCTATAAATATAGCATAAGCATATATTCTTGACTCGTTATTTGTGTCCATTGTATTTATTTTATTATTTTATTATATCATTTTTTTTCTGCCAATCGGGAATCTCCCTAATTTTTGACTTAATCAATTTTTCCATAACAATTAAGTTTAAAATCCAATGAATTCACGGATTGTGTTGATGGGAATGGCTGTAACCCTTGCCTGAGAATCAATTTTGTTTAATCCGAGCAATTCTCCTTTAATATTAAATAAAGGGCTTCCGGTTAAAGTATTATTTTCAAAAATATTTGTCCTGATATAGTCCTCGGTCAGATATTTCACAATTCCCTCATTTACTATTTTAATAAGTTCTGACTCAGGAAAAATCACTCCGACCAAAAAAACTCTTTCTCCTAATTTTAATCCATTGAAATCAGCAAAGCCAACAGTGGCTAAATCTTTCTCTTCAACTTTTATCAAAACTAAATTATTTTTTACGTCTCTTTTCAAAATCTGCCAATCAGGCGTTTTGCCATCAACAAAAAAAACAAAATCCCCCTCGCGGGGAACAAGTTCTGCCAAAGTAACTATTAAACCATCTGAAGTTACCACAATACCAGAGCCCGATATAGTTTTTCCATCCTTTGTCTTTGTTCTTATTCCTACCACTGCTTTTTCAACCCTTTCAACCGCCTCTTGAAGAGCAACATTTTCCTGAATGGTAATCTCATTTTTCTCTATCAGAGAAACTGGAACTTTAGCTTGCTGATATTCATAAAAAAAAGGGTCTTCTCCAAGATAGGGCCAAAGAATTTGGTCAGCAAAAATTCCCCCGACCATCCCAATTACAAAAATAACAATGATTCTAAAAATATTTTTAAGCATAATAAAAAAATAATAGATCTGAACTATTGTGGAAAACTTCACTACTTCACTACGCGACCCGGCGGCGTAGTGCGGGCGTAGTGCCGCGTAGTGCTTTTACTACGCGACCCGGCGGCGTAGTAAATTAGTGCTGAATTTTTTGTGTATTTGTTCTAAACTGAAACTTTTTCTGTTTTCTTGTTAATTTTAACTAAGTCAGCTGGGATTCTAATTATAATTTTTTTAGCTTCGCTATCAACTATCACTTCTTCTCCTTCTTTAACTAAGCCAGTTACAATTTTCAAAGATAAGGGGTCAAGAACCTTTCGCTGAATTACTCTTTTTAAGGGCCTGGCTCCTAAATTAGGGTCGAAACCCTGCTCTGCCAAAAGTTCTTTTGCTTTTTCTGAAACTTTAATCTTAATTTTTTTATGTTCTAAACGCCCGGCAACTTTTTTTAATTCAAGGTCAACTATCTTTTTAATTTCTGGCCTGCCGAGATAATTGAAAATAATAATTTCATCAACTCTGTTTAAAAATTCCGGCCGAAAGTCCTCTTTAAGAGCCTCCATTATTTTTTCTTTTAAGGATTTTTTCTCTGAGTCCTCTTTCCCATTAACAAAACCTAAAGAGCCCATCCTGGCTATGTATTCTGAGCCAATATTTGAGGTCATAATCAAAATAGCGTTTTTGAAAGAAGCCACTCTGCCCTTGGCATCGGTCAGCCGGCCATCTTCTAAAATTTGAAGCAAAATATTAAAAACTTCGGGGTGAGCTTTTTCAATCTCATCAAGTAAAATTACACTGTAAGGTCTTCGGCGAATGATTTCAGTTAACTGGCCTCCTTCTTCGTAGCCCACGTAACCAGGGGGAGAGCCAATTATTTTAGAAACAGTATGTTTTTCCATATATTCTGACATATCTAACCGCACCAAAGCATTTTCATTATTGAATAAAAACCCAGCTAAAGCTCTGGCGGTCTCGGTCTTTCCAACACCGGTTGGACCTAAAAACATAAATGAGCCCAAAGGACGATTTTCTTCAGAAATTCCAGCTCGAGAGCGCCGAATAGCATTAGAAATTGCTAAAATTGCCTCTCTTTGACCAATAACTCTGTGAGAAATAATTTCCTCCATTTTCTCCAGCTTCTTTGCTTCTTCTTCCATCAATCTTGTTACCGGAATCCCGGTCCATTTAGAAACGACCTGGGCTATATCTTCTTCTTCTATCTCTTCTTTTAAAATCCGGTGATTTGTTTGAATTTTAGCTAATCCTTTTTCTGCTTTCCGAACTTCTTTCAAAAGCTCTGGAATTTTTCCATATTTAATTTCAGCTACTTTTTGGAGATTAGCTTGCCTCTGGGCAATTTCCGACTGAAAAGTAAGAGTATCTATTTCTTTTTTCAGCCCCCTGATTTTTTGAATTAATTCTTTTTCGGACTTCCATTTCAGTTCAAAAGCACGGGCTTTTTCTTTTAAATCAGCCAAAGAACGATTGATGGCTTTTAAGCGGTTTTTATCAGCTCCTTCTTTTTTAATCCCGCTAGAAATTTTATCCCTTACGGGACTAATTGCCTGTTTTTCAATCTCCAGTTTTTGAATCTCTCTTTTTAATTCATCGAGTTGAGTAGGCTCAGATTCAATTTCTAATCTAAGAGCTGACATTGCTTCATCCATTAAATCAACTGCTTTATCGGGCAAAAAGCGATCACCTATATATCGAGAAGCGAGCTCAGCTGCCGCCACTAAAGCTGAATCTTTTATTCTCAAACCATGATGAACCTCATATTTTTCTTTAATCCCTCTTAAAATAGCAATGGTATCTTCAATTGACGGCTCCTGAACATAAATCGGCTGAAATCTTCTTTCCAAAGCCATATCCCTCTCAATATATTTTTGGTATTCTTTTAAGGTGGTTGCTCCGATTGCTCTCAGTTCACCCCTGGCTAAAGCCGGCTTCAAAAGATTTGAAGCATCAATTGCTCCTTCGGCAGCTCCTGCCCCAACCAAAGTATGAAGTTCATCAATAAAGACAATATATTTGCCGGCTGCCCGATTGATTTCTTTAAGCAAGGCCTTGACTCTATCTTCAAACTCGCCCCGATATTTTGTTCCAGCGACTAAAGCTCCCAAATCCAAACCAATAATTTCTTTTTCTTTTAAACTCTCGGGAACGTCTCTTCTAATAATTCTCTGAGCCAATCCTTCAACAATAGCTGTCTTTCCGACTCCGGCTTCTCCAATTAAAACCGGGTTATTTTTTGTTCTTCGGGAAAGAACCTGCATTAAGCGGCGGATTTCATTTTCCCGGCCAATTACAGGATCAAGTTTTCCCTGTTGGGCTAAAGTAGTTAAATTCCGGGCATATTTTTCAATAACCTGGTATTTTGATTCTGGCTCAGGGTCAGTAATTCTTGTTCCTCCTCTAATTTGAGCTAAGGTTTTCAAAACAGTATCATAATCTAATTTGCCAAACTCTAAAGCAGCCGTGCTGCCGCCGCCCGATTTTATAAAAGTAGCTTTATCTAAAATTTCTTTAGCTTTAGTTTCAGAACTAAGCAGACCTAAAAATAAGTGTTCCACTGAAATAAACTCATCCCCCATCTTCATTGCTTCTTGCCTGGCTCTTTCTAAAACTTTTGCCATATCTTGAGTTAAATAAAACTGGCCAAAAGTTTGAGGAGTAGCAATAGTTGGAATTATATTTAAGGCGCCCTTAGTTTTCTTTTTTAAATTTTCTATATCAGCCCCCAACTTTCTAAGCAAAGTCAAAACAACGCTTTCTTCTTGAGAAAGCAAAGCAAAAAGCAAATGCAAGGCATCAATTTGCTGCTGCCCTTTTCCTTGAGCAATAGATTGAGCAGAAAGTATAGCTTCCTGCGTTTTATGAGTAAAATTAGCTCCATTCATATATTGTTTTCTATCATAAATATCTCAAGAAATCAACCCCATAGAGAAAAAAAGCCCCTGGTTATTTCGTCAGGGGCCTATGTTTTGTTGCCATTGTGCAAAAGCAAAGAGCTTTCAGAGATTCTATTTCTTTTTCAGAATCACAAGGAGAAACCTCTTTCTTCTGACCATGACAAATACAATCTCCCTTACCCTTACAAGTTGGACAAACAAGTTTTTCATCAAACCTATTTCTACCACTACCTCCGCAACTAATACATTTGCCTGTTCCTTTACACTTTAAACAATTTCCTTCTCTGTCAAACATTACATCCATCTCTAACTCCTTTTTAAAGAACTAGTACTAAAAAAGCCCTTTTTGAGAAAAGGGCTAATTTGGAAAATTTTACTTATTTTTACTCAAAGTCCAAACCAGCCCTTCTTACAAAAAAGGCAAAAAAGAAATTATTGAATCTTGGGCTAGTTTGTTTCATAATTTTTTATTCTTACTTATTCAAAAAAATTTGTCAACCCCGTAGAAGAAATTTGACAATGATTTTCTTTTAGAAAATCCTAATCGCGTAGCGAGTCAAATTTTCTCTACGGGGTCAAGTGGATTACTCGCTTCTCTCGTCCAGGGTAGCCTCAACGATTATTTCTTCCCAGTCCTCGCCTACTGAAGAAGGAGGTCTTAAAATTTTCAAAACTATTCTATCCCCGGGATTATATTTCATAATAATTTTTGCCAGACCATTCTCAGTAGTAATTTTCTCATTGTTAAATTCCAAAACTATGTTTTCTTCTTTTAAGCCGGCTTTTTCGGCAGCTGAATCCGGCCAAATAGCCGGTTCTCCCGGCCCTCCATCAACAATCAAAACTCCATAATCTACCGGTAAATCATTTTCTTCTTTAATCTTTTCGCTTATCAAAACATAACGAATTCCCAAAAAAGGATAGACAATTTTGCCTAAACTTCTCACCTGCTCAATATCTTTTTTAGCTTTGTTAACCGGAATAGCAAAACCAATGCTCTGAGCTTCCAGAGCCATCGCCACATTTATCCCCACTACCTCGCCTTTCAGATTCAAAAGAGGGCCGCCAGAATTTCCTTTGTTAATCGCGGCATCCGTCTGAATAACATCCTCCAGGGTCTCAATAAATCCCCCTCCAGAAGCTGTAATCTCTCTTCCTAACCCGGAAATCACTCCGACCGAAACAGTGTTTCGAAACTCTCCCAAAGCATTGCCAATAGCAATTACCGTCTGGCCGCTCTCTAATTTATCCGAGTCGCCCAGTTTTACTGTTGGAAATGGCTCCAAAACAAATTCACCATTGCCATCTACTGTTTTTTCTTGTTCAATTCCCAGCACAGCCAAATCCTGAACAGGATCCCGAGCTAAAACTTTTGCTGAAAATTTTCTGCTGTCATTAGTAAAAATCGTGTATTCCGCCTCTTCGTCCAAAACTACATGCTTGTTGGTCAAAATCATCCCATCTTCAGAAATAATAAACCCTGTCCCTCCTCCAATTTCTTTTTTTTCAGTGCCTTTCTGGCGATATTGAGGAACTTGAAAGCCAAAAGGACCCGGCTCAAAATACTCCTCAAAAATTGGTAAATCTTTGGAAATAATAATACTAACAACGGCTGGTGAAGCATTTTTCACTACTTTAATGATTATTTCCTCTTGAGAAGTTTGAGGAAGATATTCTTTAATTGTTTCTTTCTCAACAAGCTCTTTTTCAATCGCTGATGGTAAAATATTTAGTTTTTCTAAATAATCTTTAATCTGAAGATAGAAAAAAGCGCTGGAAATAGTTCCAGCTAAAAAGCCAAAAATAATAGAAACGGAAACTACCAAAGCAATTAACTGAATGGGTTTTTTCTTTTTCCAAGATAAATTAAATTTTGGCAAATCGTAAATTGACATATTGCAATTATTGCAGCTTACGCTGTATTTATTGTAGCTCGTTTTTCTTTTTTTTCAAATGATACGTACCGGTTCATATCGTATAAACCGATGGGGGGGGTTGACAAGGCATCTTGGTTTTGATAATATAAAATATAGATAGTTATTTTATATTTTTGCTCTTTAATTTTTAAGGGTTTGTTATTATCAGCTTTTCATCACCCTCCGAAGCCAGATTCTGTTTTTACTAGGATCTGGCTTTTTTAATCCTATTTAAACAATGACTTTGCCTCCTCCCAGATTTCGGGCTTGTTTTGTTTTATTTTCAACCAGTACCACCATTCGGTTCCCCAAAGATAAAATTCTTTGAGGCCGGTCTTTTTAGCAAATTTAATATTCTTCTGAAACCGCTCTAAATCCATACTTTTTTCTTGTTCTTCTAAAGACAAATCGTAAAGCAATTTGGGACCCCAGGGTTCTGCTTGGAGTTCAACGCAAATTACTTCCTTGCCAAAAATTTTCTTAATAATTTGGGTTTTTCTATAATAAAAAGTTGAAGGGAAAAAATGAGTAAAATAAATTTTGAACTCTTTAGACCAAATTCTCCTATAGATAGTCGTTCCAACCATATCTCCATATCTGGCCGCCCGAGTCCATAATGAAAATTCTCCACTCTCTGAGATTATTATCGGTCTTTTTTGGAAATCCAGGGATTTTACTAAATCAATTTCTTCTTTTAAAAATTTTTCGTCATACCAAGGGCATTCGCCAAAAGAAAAGAATGGTTCGTTTTCTACTTGCCAATATTCAATTGCTTTTGTGTCTCGGTAACGTAAAACAATTTCTTCAACCAACTTTAATATTTTTTCTTGCTGTTCCTCTTTACTCAAATTAACCGCCCATTCAGGAATATGACACTCCGGCCAACGAGGAGTTTTCATCCCTATTACCAAAATAATTTTCGCTTCTTTTTTTTCTGCCTCTCTAATTTGCCAATCCAAATCATCAAAATAATAACTCCCCTCCTTTCCTCCAATGAAATCCCAATGAGCAGCTATTTTAAGATTTCTTGCCCCTAAATCATCCAATATAGCCGAATAAACCTCTTTCCAATTTAGACCCAAATTTTCCGTGTGCTTTTGAGAAAAATTAACTCCCCAAGTAATATTCTCTGCCTGTTTTGGAGAACCAATGAAAAAATAACCAATAATGATTAAAAATAAACTTAATAAAATTAATAAAATCATTTTTATAATTTTTTTAATTTCTCTCATTTTACGTTAAGCCAGATTTAATTTTAATTCAATGTTAAAAAAACAAGCCCTAATCCTATAAATAAAATAGCAATAACTTTTTGTAAAATAATTTTCTTTGAAAGCCCTTCTTTTAGAATTAAAGCTGCTAGAATAAATAAGAAAACATATTGGATACCCTGAAGGGCGCCAATAATAGACAGATAAGCAAATCCTGCCAAAGCAATTGCCCAATTTTGTAAAACAAAAGCACCAGCTCCTACGCCTTGATTAAAAATGAAAAAGGCGCTGGTTTTTTTACTGAAACTGGATTTTGCAGAAAAAACTTCCTTTCTGACTTCCCTAAAAAGAATAAAAAATAAGGCAATCAGAAAAGCACTAATTCTTATCCAAATAAAACCGGTCCAAAAAGGAAGCATTAAATATACATATTTTGTTAAAACAAAAGCTAAAGCTAAAAGAAAAGCAGTAAGCGCCGATATTTTAAGACTTTTAAAAGAAATTTTTTTAGTCGGCTCAATAGTAACCAAAACACTTCCTAAAAGAAGAAAAAGAAAAGCTAACAACTCTCGATATCCTAAAATTTCTTTTCCTCCAGAAAAAGAATAAGTTAAAGCAAGAATAAAAATCGGCGAAAATCCACCAATAGCTGGAATTATTCTGGAGGCCTCAAATTTTTCCAAGCCCTCGTAAAGTCCTAAAAGAGCAAAGATATAAATCGTTCCTGCTGATAAACAGAAAAGGAGCTCAAGAATCCCGGGGATTGAAAAACCAACAAAAGGAATCAAGAATAAAGATAAGATCCCTAAAACCCCTACATAAAAAGCATATATTTTTGGATTTGGAGGGCCTTTTAAAAGATATTTATCCCCCAAAGCAACAATCGCAAAAAGAAAATAAGCTAAAATTATGGGTGCTAACCAAAGCATATTTTTTGGATATTATATGTCCCTAATTTCTCAACCTCAATAAATCCATCTAAAGCGGCTTCGGCAAATCTTCCGCTATTTAAATAATCAAAAATCCATTGATTGGCATACCTTGGATTTTCCTGTAAAATTCCTGCTCCTATTGCCCGCAACCATTTCCGATTAAAATCCTCTTGAGACCCAATAGAAGGAGCAATGATAATTGGAATTCCCAAGCCAGTGTAAAAAGACAACTCGCTTGGTTTTGTCCAAAGAATATCGGTTTTTCTTAATTTTTGATTGAAAATTTCAAAATAATTTTCTATTTTTTCAGAAAAAACTATCTCAATAGTCCTATCCAGCTTATTCTCTAATCCAAGTTCCCTAATATTTTCCAGAAAATATTCTTTAACTTTTTCTCTTATGCCAGCTGATAAGATTATCCTAATTTTTTCTTCTCTAATTTTTTCAGCCAAACTTTTGACATATTCAATGACTATTTCTTTTTGAGCTCCAGCTCCTCCGATAGAAAACATTACAGTTAAAGGATGGTCTGAATTTTCAGGAAGAGCTCCTATGTATTTATCAACCAATGGTTTGTACTTCTGATAAAACCTTCCCTGAGGGTCTAAATTCAAAACCCGATAAGCCAAATCTTTCTTTAAAATTTCCTGTTTTTCTGTTCCAATATTTTCCATTGGCAAAGGAAAACCAGTTAAAAAAATATTCTCTTCTTTTACCCCGTAAAGCTTTAGCCGATTGACTACCCAGGAATTAGGGGCAAAATACTTTATTTTGCTTTTTGCCGGTTCTAAGGAAACCCAAGCCCTAGCAATATCAGCGTCACAAACAACACAAAAAATATCTTCTGGATAGTTAAAAAACTCAGCCATAAAAGCCGGGGTAAAAAAAGTAGTAATTAAGGGCAGATTTTCCTTTTTTAATTTTAAAATTAAATCTTTTCCCCATCCGTTTTTAATTGTAGAAAAGATTCTCTTTAAGCTAAAAGTTGGTTTAGATAGGTCTCTATGGGGATAAAAAGTAGGGATTTTTTGAAACTTATCAAAAATTGAAAAAGCTATATCGCCAACTAAAGGAATTCTTTTAAATTTTGAAATAAACTCATAAAATCCTCTTGTTGACTCCCAGATTTTTTCATCCTTTTCGGGAATTCCCTGATAATCATTGGCGTTTATAACTTTCTGCTCAAAAGCAAATTTTTTTAAGGGGTAAGAGGTTCTCTGGTGGCCATAGCCCATATTAACTGTTACTACCCAAGCCCTTACACCATAACGAGGACTAACTTCGTCTTTTTGCCCCGCCAAAGGCGGGGCTTGTCCTTGTTTGGTGTGAGGGCAAGCTTTTTTCTTATTATCCATATTTATTTATTATACATTAATATTCCAAAAACTTTAATCTTTTTCTTTTGTTTAGCTGCCAAGCAATAAATCCTAAAATTAGATAAGAAATTATCAACCAAAGCCAATGAACGTTTTCAAAAGTTTTGGCTGCCCACTCACCCCGAGAAAAGAAATCTACAATTTTTGTTAGATAAGTTAATAAAAACCAACAAGGCAAAGAAAGAAACATTCCCAGGGATTGCCAGAACATTCCTGCTAAGCCAAAAATAAAGCCAAAAATCATAATCCAATAAATAAAGGGCAGAATTAAAACATTAGTTAAAGGAGCTACTAAAGATATCCTGCCAAAGTTATAAACCAAAATTGGCAAAGTAAAGATTTGGGCAGCGAAGGTCATTGCTATAATTTCTTTTAACCTAATAAGTTTTTTAGGGATAAACTTTAGCCATCTTCTAAAAATAGAAGATAAATAAATAATCCCTATTGCTGCTAAAAATGAAAGCTGGAAACCAACATCATTCAATAGAAGCAAGGGATTTATAACAAGCATTATACCTGCTGCCATTACTATCCCCCGGGAACTTACAGATTTTCTGCCAACTTTTTGGCCTAAAAGAAATAAACCGCCCATTATCCCTGCCCTGACACTAGATGCTTGAAATCCTGTCATAGCAATAAAAAGAAAGATAATAATTATTGAAAAATAAAATGCTTGGCCCCGCCAAAATCCTAAAGCAAGCAACAACGACATTAAAATACCGCTTAAAATAACAATGTGCATACCAGAAACCGCTGTTATGTGGCGAACGCCGGCAATGTTTAATTTTTCTTTCAATTCGTCTGATATTCTGTTTTTATCTCCTAAAAGCATTGCTCCTAAAATTGAACTTTGGGGAGGCGATAATGAACTGTAAATGCTTTGTCTTAATTTATCTTTGAAAAATAAAATTCCCGCATACCCTGCGGAAATAAAGTTTTTATACTCTCCCCTGCTTAACAATTCAACTTTTGGATAATAGACCACGGAATAGATTCCATCTTTTTTTAGATAATCCTTATAGTTAAAATCCTCGAAAACAGGAGGAGTTTGCAACTTGCCTATAATTCTCAGTTTATCTCCATATTTATATTCTGGATATCTGTTAACAGTTATCAAAACCTTGCCTTTTATGCGCTCCGGCTTGAAAGTTAGCTTTGTGGTAATTTCTCTAACATCCGGCTCTTTTATAACTTTTCCGATTAAAACAATTTCTTCTACAGAATCATTATATTCTCTTAATTCTAAATCATTAAGTCTTAATTCTATCAAATAATAACGCCAAATAATTAAAACCAGCAAAACCAAACAAAAACCGAAATAAATTATTCTCGATCTACTCATTATCTTATTTCACAGGTTTCAAAAAATGGAGAAATTGCTTTTTGAATCTCTGAAAGATATTTATCTGGATGGGGCTTTATTTTTTCAAATTTTTGGTCAATGGTTTTTTCTGCCCGAAAGTTCTGTAAGTAATATTTTTTAGCTGGTGAAATCCATTTGGCAATTTTTAGAATATCGTCTTTTTCCAAAACTGAAGGCACAACGGTTGTTCTAAACTCTGAGTCAATTTTATTCTCTTTTAATATTTTTATGCTTTTTTCAATATTCTCAATTTTAGAATAAAGTTTAGCATATTTTTCTTTGGGTAATTTTACGTCCATTGCCACATAGTCAATCATTTTTTTATTAATTAGTTCTCTCAACATTTTAGGATTTGAACCATTAGTATCGAGTTTAACTAAAAAACCTATTTTTTTTATTTTTTTAATAAACTCTGGCAAGTTCTTATTAATTGTTGGCTCCCCACCACACAAAACTATCCCTTCCAAGATTCCTTTTCTTTTTTCTAAAAAATAAAAAAATTCTTTTTCTAGAATTTTAGGCTGCTTTTTTATCTTCTTTGGCAAAACCAACTCTGAAGAATAACACCAAGGACAGCGAAAATTACAGCCAGCCAGAAAAACCGTGGCAGCTAATTTGCCAGGGTAATCTATTAAAGTAAGTTTTTGGAGCCCAGCGATAATCATTAGTTAATTAAATAAAAAAATCCCCTTAAAGT
>Ga0268285_1001364_pt1 | contig 11865 bp, 7 predicted proteins | sample saktaG_2_FD_190144 | JGI IMG/M metagenome (GOLD analysis project Ga0268285, IMG submission 190144) | Saline water microbial communities from Sakinaw Lake, British Columbia, Canada - sak_2013_06_06_120m | ecosystem: Environmental > Aquatic > Non-marine Saline and Alkaline > Saline ... | reverse complement strand
AGTACCGTAAACGACCAGAAGGTCACCTTCCGCAAGGGATTCCGGTGCGTGCATACTGAATGCAGGGTTGCGCAGGATTATGCTCACCGCGGCATCCACGCCGTTCTCTTCCCGCCACGTCGCGGGCACGTCGTCACCAATCTCGAACGAGGTCCCCTCATCGAGAATGAACACCTCGATCACCTGACAGCCGATGGGCGCTCCACGGGTGTCCCATTCCCATTCGAACAACTCATCGCTGATGCGTGCTTCGCCCGAATAGCGCCCATCGATCACGAAGACGGCATAGTCGCCAGAGGTCGCATCGCCCACAATCGGAACGAGATCGCCGACCATGGCATGCTCGGGCACGTGCACACCCACCGCTGCGCGCGTTATCGTTACGTATGTCGTGGCTTGCAGCTCCTCAACCTCAACCGCGATGCGATGCGTCCCGTAGTCCAATTCAGTGGTCAGGATCTTCAGCTTCTTCTTTCCCTCGTCGTCCAGCGTCACGTTAAATACCGCACTCACGTCGGGCGCACCGCCGACGGTCACCGTTGCCACGTCGCTGTAGAACGAGCTCGTCAGTATTACGACGATCTCGCAACCCATTACCACCTCGTCGACGCATGCCACCGTCAGATACCGCTCCTCCACCGCTATCTCCTCCGTACTCTCCGCTTCCGTCGCGTAGTCTTCTAAACGGATGTGATACTTCTCCGCGTCCATCGTCAGTGTCGTGGTGTCGAACTCGAGCTCCTGCTCCTCAGTCACACGGATGCCATCGACCGGGACAGTGCGGAACCCCACAAAGCCCGTTGTATCATACGTGACGAGAATTTCATAGACGTCCGTTCCGTTAGCATTTGTTATTGTATAGCCTCCGTCATCCTCTACCGTGAGCTTCAGCACGCCCGCCTCCTTCTCATTTCCCCGGAGGCGGAGCCGGAAACTCTTGCCCTCCTGCACCCGCTCCCGTTTATCCGCCAGTTCCACGGTGAACGAGTGCTCGATCATTTCAAACCAGCCACCTTCGCCATTCGCGTCCTCGACGTTAAAATAACCTTCTCGCGACTTCCCCTCCGAGTCCCACACCGCACCGGAATCGAGCGTCTCCTTCTTGAAAGGCACACCCGAATATTTCTCGCCCGACTTGGTGTACGGTCCGGTAACGACCACGGGGAGGGTACCGTTCGTGTACTGCTGGAACGCGATCTTCTCACCGCTATACACCGTTAAGATGTCAGTAGCAGACTCTTGCTTCGGCTCTTCACCGAACAGGTCCTCGTAGGTAATGATGCCACCGGTGGCCGTAAAGGTTCGATCGATGAGCGATCCCGTCACCACGGAGGCGCAGGCGATAAGCATGACCGCGATAAGCAGGGCGAAGCAGATGATCATCGAGCTGTTTCTTCTTCGTAGCATTCGCTTCCCACAAGAAAGTATATGGAGCTTTTAGGTATATAATATGCTTACACCAATAATCATTCGCATACCATGATAGCCACGGCCTGAGCTGCCATGAAGAGCAACGACAAAACAACGCCACTGCACCAGTGAAGCCCTGCAGCTGCGTATTCGAAAACCGAGCGAGAAGGCCGGTTGAGTTCTGTATCCGTCGTTAGCTAACCGCTCTCCGCAGCGAGGCAGATAGAAGCGAGTAACGCATCCAGTTGAATCCGCTCGTTTGCGCCCTCCGTGATCCGGAAGTCCGCTTCGCCGATGCGATCCATCAATTCCACCTTCTTCCGCGCGGGGATCTCCATCACGATCACGAGCCGGTGCATCTGCGCCAGGATCTCGTCCCCCGAAATCCCTTTGCCCAGCAGTGTATCCAGCGCCTCGAGCGCCTCAAAGAATTGCCCGGCAAGGGCCTGCGTGATCAACGCCCGTATCTGCTCGGGCCGCGCCATCGCGGTGATCTCGTAGATCATCTCCGGTCTGAGCTCGTCACCGAGCACGGCCGCGCTTTGCACTGCGTTCACCGCGCGCCGCATATCACCCATTGCGACGTAATTAATGGCGCGAATAACCTCTTCAGATATTGTCAAGCCTTCCTGGTCCGCGATATACCGTATGCGTGCGGCGATGGCATCGTATGAGAGCGCTTTGAACCGGTAGACCGAGCATCGCGATTGTATGGGCTCGATGATCTTCGAGGAGTAGTTACAACTGAGGATGAACCGGCACGTGCCGGAATAGCGCTCCATCGTGCGCCGTAATGCGGACTGCGCGGCGTCCGTGAGCGCGTCCGCCTCGTCGAGGAAGATGATCTTGAAAGCCGCGTTCCCGATGGGCATGGTGCGCGCGAAGTTCTTAATGTTGTTTCGGACGACCTCGATCCCGCGCTCGTCGCTCGCGTTGAGCTCGGTGAAGTTCTCAGACCAGGTCTCGCCGAAGAGCTCGCGGGCGAGTGCAACAGCCGCGGCCGTCTTCCCCACACCTGCGGGCCCGGAGAAGATGAGATGTGGTAAGTTCCTGGCCTTTACGTATGAGCTGAGGTTCCTGATGATCGCATCTTGCCCGGCCACCTCGCTCAATCTCCTCGGTCGATATTTCTCAGTCCAGATCTCGTCTCGCTGCATGGGGGGCTCGCTCACATACTTTTTTACGCCCTCATCAATCATAAAGATAGTATGGCCTTGAGTCTGGAGCTGGGGCTGCTGCTGGTGAACTCGTTTATCATCCTTTTTGTGGTCATGGATCCTCCGGGCAGTATCCCGATCTTCATCGCGGTAACGAGGCGGATGAGCGCGGACGAACGGCGCCGCGAGCTCAATCACGCGGTCATTGTGGCCACCATTCTTTTGCTGCTCTTCGCGTTCCTCGGGAAGCTTATCCTGAACCTTCTGGGCATCAGTCTGAACAGCTTCATGATCGCGGGCGGTATCCTCCTGCTGCTCGTCTCCTTCGATCTTCTGAGGGGCGAGCACAAATGCGGTGTCGTGAGCGAAGCGGGCACGGGATTAGGTGTTGGCGCCGTGCCAATCGGGACACCGATGCTCGCGGGGCCCGGTGCCATTACCGCAGTGATGGTAATCATCCAGTCGTCCGGCGTTATTGTCGTGCTGTTCGCGATCATTGCCGCGATCATTGCCACACGATGCCTCCTGGGGCAGTCGTATCGGCTCTACGAGTTCATGGGTGAGGTAGGCACCGAGGTGTTAAGCCGGGTGATCGGCATCATCGTCGCGGCGATCGCGATCGAATTCATCGGCACCGGGATCCTGGGTATGTACCGGCTCAGCATGCTATGAGCGAGTTCGGGAAATAGCGCTGCGTGGGAAAGGATTTATTTACAGGAGTGCAGAAAGTAAAATCGGTGGCAGGAAAAGAAGCCTCGGTAGCTTAGCCCGGTTGAGCGATTGACTTGTAATCAATAGGTCGGGGGTTCAAATCCCTCCCGGGGCTCTTCATAAAAACGGTAAAGCCCCCACGTGCCTTACGTTAAGACGTGGGCGATATACACGGTTATCAGCGGCGGGTAGGGGTTACGCGGCATCTCGACAACACGGCGATACCAAAAGCTTCCTCCCTCGCTTCATCTTGCCTTTCCAAGCACCTCTCCTCTCTGAAAAAACACCTCCCCCCCTTAATCATACGTTCTGATTCTATTCATACTTGATCTCACCATTCTCATCACTCGGCACTCATTTTTTATTTTTCGATAAGCTTTCAGCGCGGTCAACATTCAGGCGTTATTAATGGCTATCGTCGACCAGGGGTCCGGAACACCGAGAACAACAAAGCAGGCGCAGTACTCATACCGCTTGGACTTCCACTTGGAGGTAGGCTCACGGGACGCTATTCTTACGTATTACTGGTAAGAAGGAAGAAGAGGCGACTTTTTTCATACTCTTCTCACTCGGGTTCGACGAGTTCAGTGCTTCATATACTCACGGAGCACGACGGTCGCGTAGGATCCTCTCGGCAGGAAGAATTCTAATCGCACCTGCCACCGATCGGGATTGAGCTCGTCTACGCTCACCTCTGGTACGCGCAGCTCCACGGGTACCAGCAGTGGCCGTCTGGAACCTTGAGAGCTCAATTCAGGGAGTGCTTCAATCTCGAACCGCTCACGTGCAATCTGCTCGTCGCTCAGCACCGCGCGCTCCAGATCGCCCACCTCGCCCTCACCAAACTCCGTTGTGGAACCCACGAGCGGCGCGGTGACGAACGCTCTGCCGTGCCTGATTAGTCGATTGATCCCGTCTAATTTCTCCGCGGTGACTTTTTCTACGCGCTTGGGATCTGGTATGCCATGCTCGTCATGATAGCAGACAACATCGCCGACCACCGCCTCGTTGAATGGCAGGCCGAGCTCCAGACGCCGGCTGAGCATGAGATTGAAGAGGTACGCCTGGTAAGCGTGCACGAACAGTTTCTGTAAGTTCTTTGGGAGTACGGAAAAGGCCGCGCGGAACTGCGCTTCTCCTTGTTCTCCTTCTGTGTTCTTAACCAGCTCGTTCAGCATCGCGCGCTCGTAGCGCAAGAAGACCGGCATCTGTTTCAAGCACGCTTTGAGCTCGCCCTGGTTGCATAATGCTCGCGCAGCTTTCGCCTCTGCGCTCTCCTCGGGGAAGATATCGCCGATATAGGACATGACCGCGCCTTCTAGATCGTTGGAGATGAGCTGCTTGCCCACGAGGTGCGTGATCGGGCGGTTGGTGCCGAACCGCTGGACGCCGAAGTAGTTCGGGACGCCCCCGGCGGCTTTGAGCTCTGCGGTTATCGCATCGATCTTCTCCGGAATTCCGGCTTGGTCGCCGTCAACATTCCGAATAACGATGGCGAACTCGTTGCCGTACAGGTCGCCCAAAGAGACCGACCTGTTTGAGCGCCCGATCGGGCGCAGCGAGACGTCAGTGATCCGCACGTGCTCCAGCTCGGTTTCATCGGTATCCCAGAGGCTGATCTTCTGCGTGGTAACCGCGAATTTATCCTTCGTGCCTGCGAACCCGATCCGGTTCCGGCTGACGCGTAACCGGCGCGCGATCTCACGGGCGATTGTGTGGGTGTCCCAGTTAGTCTTGGTCAGCTCGGCGATCAGGTACGTTCCCTCAGTCCCTTCAGTCCGGTTCGTCACTTCGCGAACGACGAAGTCCGCGGGTTGCGCTTTGATCGTGCCGCCAATCCCCTCAGTCGTTGTCGCGTAATACCTGATCCCGATACGTCGCTCGGCTTCCGGGCTCGCTCTCAAAACCATGCTCATCTCATGAACCTGCGCACCTACCTACACCAGCTCGATGATCTCGTCCTTCACGTACTGGATGAACTCGTCCTTCGTGGCCTTGCTGAAGATCGTGACCACGCCGTTTCGGGTGACGCCGACGACGAGCCCGTGCCGCTTCGACTTCAGGACGATATACCAGATCTTCCCGTGCTTCAGGTTATCGAGGTACGCAGTGGTGGTGCCGAGTGTGGAGCCGTAGAGCGAGAGCTTCTTGATGTTGGGGAAGTCAACGTCGTCGAAGAAGATCACCTTGGTGTCCTCGAAGTTCTGCTCGTGGAATTGCTGGAACCTCGAGGGCTCGATCCGTGCCTCAACGATCTTGCCCGTGACGATGAACAGGATCTTGCTTAACTGGTTCGCGATATTGTTCGCCCGTGCCTTCTTCTCCATCACGGTCAGTACCGTGCCGTTTGCAGCAGTCACGACTTTGTGCTGCGCGCGGTCGACGAAGAAGAAGGGCGCTTCGGAGGTTGTAGGCACACGCACGCGCTCGCCATGGTGATAGACGTCGAGCAACTGATCCTGAATGAAGGTGCCGTAGAGTGAATCGCCAAGGAGGCGCAAGTCGGTGATCTCGGTGATCAGGCTTATATCCTCGTCTGGCACGCGCTCTTCAGCTTTGTAGCCTTTCAGCTTGGCTGCGATCCCCTGCAGGTCGATCGCGGCATCAACCAGAAACACTTTCCCCGCCAGGGCCATGGTCTATACTGGGGCGCACAGGTACTAATAACCTACGGATAAAGCGAAGGTTTTTATCGTGCGTGCACGAACAGCATTACACAAACGGTTGCAGGGTACAGGAAGCGGCAGATCACCAAGGCGGGGCGAACTGCTCTACGAAGTGTGCTATGCTATCCACAAGTGAAGAAATCAGATCTGATAACGGCGTGGGCGGAAATGAAGCCTAGCAGTCTGCCAGCCATCATTCTAAAAGGGGATGATATACACGTCACAGTCCGATATACTGAAGTTATCGGAAATTCCTCGCCACCAAAAAAATCCTGAGGTGATAAAATGGTAGAAGAATCTTCTGATGAAGAACTGGAAGCAATTTGCGCTAGAGTTTATGAATGGGGCGTTGAGTTTTCTAAGAGTTGGCGCTATGAAGCGTTGACTGATGAGCAAAAGCAAGAGTCAGAGTCTGTGGTTATGTATTTCACTGAGGATATGTACTCTTATCACGGATTGTCTCCTGAAGAGTGGGATGAGGACGGACTTGAAGAATGTTGTCTGGACACCATGCCAAGGAAAGTGTCCGCAGATGAGTCTTACTTCAAGTCTATTGCTCCAGTATTGTCGGCATTCTTTGCATTTGTAGCAGAGAAGGGATTACTAAGAAACGTATCAAATCTTGCGAAACGGGTCAAAGAGATCGAAGGGCAAATCATAGAGAACGCGTCTGACCCCGAAGAGATGGGGCCCCGCGAAATCATTTGTCATGGCTGCAAAAGCGGCAGGGGTGGACATAACAAATGAGACGGAGATGCAAAATTTTATGCCGATTTATAACCTTACTCGACTTGCATTGATGGAAGGGATTGATCTAACTGACGAGAAGGAACGGGAAAAATTCTTTTCGGAAAAGAGGCGGAACTCAGAGGCTGATTCGAGTAGTGCTAAACAATCAAAACGCAAAAAGATAGGCAGAAATGACCCCTGTCCTTGCGGCAGCGGTAAGAAGTACAAGAAATGTTGTGGTCGCTGATATATATATGGTTCTAAATGCTAAAATCAGGCTCGGAAGATCAGATAACAGCGCGTATCTGCCCCGTGCCTTCGACACAGCGCACAGATTCCCCTGCGGCAACTTCTTTTATCCGCAAAACGGTATTTATATTGTAACATCGCATGTACTATATATTCCGCAAGATGGGTGAGTAAGCATGAGCGATAAAGCCCTCATTGAGGAACGGAAGCAAAAACTGAGTGAGCTGACAGCGGAATTTTGTGATTCCCACCTGGATGAGGAATACAAGCAGTTGTGCGAGAAGCTCATCCAAAAAATGGCACGCAAACGAACGGCACCATTCCGCTCTGGAAGGATAGAGATTTGGGCAGCGGCGATAATCTATGCCCTGGGCCAGATCAACTTCCTGTTCGACCACAGTTTCGAGCCCTATGCGAGCGCTGATGACCTCTGTAACTACTTCGGCACGTCCAAGAGCACCACGTCACAGAAGGCTAAGCTCATACGTGACCTGTTCAGAATGAACTATTTCGATGATGCGTTCTCGACCTCCCAGATGCGAGAGAGTAATCCATTCTCTGATCTGGTGATGAAGGACGGGTTCATTATGTTTGCAGATACAGTGTCGCAGTCGTCGGAACCGCGGGCCGCCCTGCATGAAGAAGAGACTACAAAGGCTCAAAGAAGACGGGGGTATGTGGACAAAGGCCATGCGGTAATGGGTGCGTATTATAATGTGTGTGACGAGGTATACGCGAAACACGGTAGTTGCAACACCAACGCACTAAAAAGACAACTGAAACAGTTAATTGAACTCGATCCCGATTTCTTGGATCCCTATTTACTGCTTTGTGAGCTATTCCTCGATGAAGACAATCTGCTGGAGGCTGAGCGGACATTAAACGCGGCTTATGAACGAGCGCTGAATCTGATAACTGATACAAAAGGCAACTGGCCTGATGTGTTAGAATGGGGCTGGCTGGAGAATCGACATATCATACGAACCATATTGAAAAAAGCGATAGCTTTATGGTATTGCGGTGAAAACGACAGCGCATTAGACTTATTAAGGAAATTATTGGAGACCGATCCTGGAGACAACGTGGGTGCACGCAATTACATAGTAGCAATCAGAATGGGTATGAGCGGTAAGGAGTTTGATACGCGCTTTGATAAAGGTGGCTATTATGATTCTGATTTGGTAAACTGGTTTGAAGCGAATTATAAGAAATTCCCTGACGAGTTTGAGTGGTGGGACAAAGAGAGGGAGCAGTACGAGTAAGCGCGCTCTCCGTTTAGCAGAGCGTTTCGCTGTCGCCGCCGCGTCAGCTTTACGATGCAGCATCAGCGAAGAAACAAGTAATCACGCTGTAAAACTTTTTTACCGTATAGGCTCAACGGCAAACCCGCGCTACAGACCAGGCTAATCAAACCTTTAACTTACCCTATTTCAACTACCAATAGGCCGCTAGCCGTGTACCATGTCGAAATTCACACCACCGGAACCCGGAACAAGCATCTGGCTGAAGGAGATTATTTTAGAGAACTTCATGTCCTACGAGTACGCACGCATCCCGCTCAAGCCCGGGCTCAATTTGATTTCCGGCCCCAACGGCGCGGGCAAATCCTCTATTCTGCTGGCTATCTCCGTCGCTCTGGGACAGATCTACACGGAGCGTGGCAAGCGATTGCGGGATTTGATACGCCGGGGGAACGATATCGCACGTATCACGCTCGTCTTTGATAATGCGGAGACGAACGGGAAACGGCCGATCAGCTTTTCCGAGTCCGAGACCTTTATGCTTTCGCGTTACCTGCGGCACGACGGGCATTACTGGTGGGAGGCGGACTACCGGCAGATGAGCTACGAAGAGGTCACGCGGCTGTTCCGCAGCTTCGGGATCGATCCGAACAATATCCTGATCATCATGCACCAGGGCACGATGGAGCAGTTCAGCATGACGACGCCGCAGGAGAAGTTGAAGCTGCTGGAAGCGGCTGTTGGCTTCGCGGGGTATCGAGAGAAGGTGCTCGAGGCGCGGCACCGGCTCGAATCGATCATCAGCGAGGACGAGTCCATCTCGGAATTACTGGGTCGTGCGGAGGAGAGCCTCGGGTACTGGAAGGCGATGCACGAGAAGTACCAGCAGCGTGCGCAGTTGCAGTCGCAGCGGGAATGGCTGAAACGCGAGCTGATCTGGGCACGGATCAGCAGGCATGAGCGCGCGCTACAGGCGCTGGAAGCGCAGCTCGAGACGAAGCGGCACGCGCTCGAGTCGAACGCAGCCGAAACGGAGGAGACGCGGAAGCTGATAGAGTCCTGGCGTGCGAAGCTCGATGCCTGGCAGCTCGAGTCACGAGCGGCCTTTTACGAGCTGCTGCACCATGAGAAGGAGCGTGCTCGGGTTGAGGCCCTGACCGAGTATCAGCACGACGCCGAGGAGCGGCTGAAGGCGCTCGGCGAATCGATACAGACAGCTCAGAGCAGGCTCGGTGCGCTCGAGCGCAGCCTGGAACCCACGATCAACTCGTACATCTCGTTTCGCGTCAAGCAGGAGGTGCTGCAATTCAAACGCGACCAGCTCGAGGCCGATATCAAGGTAATCGTGGCTGAGCGAGAGCAGGTGACCCAGAAATTGCTGGAATTGGTGCCGCAGCAGCGCAAAGCGGGCGAGCGAATCGAGACCGAGCGGAAGCAGAGCGAGATCGAGAACGAGATCGGCCTGGTGGTCGCGAAGATCGAGGCGCTCGGCGAGATCCCGGAAGAGACGGAGGAGATTTACGCGAACTATTCGAAGGTCTTCGCGGAGCTACAGGAGAAGGCGAAGATCGTCGCGGCGAACAAGCGCGCGGGTCTGAAGGAGCTCGAGGAGCGCCGGAAGATCTGGAAGAAGACGATCGCTGAGCTCCTGGACGCGAGTACCGAGAATTTCCAGCGGATACTCGCGAGCATCGGCGCGACGGGTACCGCTCGGCTCGTGAACGTCGAGGACGGTGACATCGAGAATGCGGGCCTGGAATTGTACGTGGGCTTTCGTGGCTCGCAGCCTGTGCTCTTCGATTACTATACGCAGAGCGGCGGCGAACGATCCGCATCGATCATGGCCTTTTTGCTCTCGATCCAGCAGATGCTGAAGTCGCCCTTCCGCGCGGTCGATGAGTTCGATCTGCACATGGACCCGCGGAACCGCGAGGAGATCTACAAGATGATGCTCTCGGCAATGCAGGGCTCTGAGTGTCTGCTGATCACCCCAAGTCAAATTACCGTGACCGATCCGAGCGTCCACGTCATCGTCGTGCAGAAGGCCTACGGAAAGTCGAGCGTGCGCGAAGTGAAATAAAGGGCCAAACTACCCCCTCATACACCATCGCCAAATTCTGGCATTCAACCAGGCAAGCACATTGATTTGGGGGTCGTCTAAGCGACTATGTCAAGTCAAGCGCACGGATAATTCACTACCGCAGCTATCGGACCGCTAGCCACCTGAGTCGTTTCTTACTCAGTAAGCACCACCGATTCAGTCCCGGCGTCGAAGTACCCCTCAAACTGATGAGTGAGCAAGTACACCGCCTCCTTCAAGGTCAACGCGCGGTAGGGTATCTTCAAGTCCGCTGCTTCATTCCGATGTACGTGAGACGTCATTCCTTGTGTAGCACCACTCCTTCGAGTGGAGCCGTACCATCCTATAGGGCGGAACAGGGCATATAAGGCTTGGGGGTGCATTTCCACTGGAGGTCTGTGCGTCTTCGGCGCGCACGCCAACCCGCTAGAACGTGAGATAAAAAATCGCAGGCTGGTCGGTAAAACGGTGCAGCTACCGCGCCTGCAGGGCTTATCTAAGTGAGGTTAATGTTGAACGTTGAACGCCAGGGCGAACCCGTCGTTCTTAATGAATGCCGTATAGTTCACGACCGTAACTGATCCGCGGGTGTGTTCGTGCGGTTGGGTGTAGTCGTTTTTCTGCCACTTTTCATCGCACTGCGCAGAGTAGACACTATCACTATTTATCCGCTTTGCAACAGCAGTCACGGTGTGCTTTCTAGCACCTATTTCCCGCGTCTCGCCCTTCTCCTCAGCGTACTGATCGCCACGAGCGCGAGGACGCCAGTGAGGAACCACAAGCTGTAACTGCTCATCACGGGAACCTGCATGGGGTAGCGGACGGTGAGTTCCGCGGAATCGCTTGCACCCGAATATTCATTCCCCTCCTCGTCCTCATACTTCTCCACTGTGGCGTTATTGACCAGCACGGTTCTCAGCGGCGCATCCAGCGAGACGTTGCAAGTGTACCGCACCCAGATCGTCTCGCTTGCATTGATCCGCGGAATCAGGTCAGTCCATGTCAGCTTGGTGGTGCCATTTGCACCCGGCACAATGCTGCCCGGGTCCGGCCCGGAAGCGTTATTCACCACGGTGGTACCCGCAATATAGCTCACATTCTGCGGCAACGTATCGGAAAGCGTCACATCGAACGCTGGCGCAAATCCGGTATTCTTGATATAGACGGTGTAATTCACGATCGCGCCGGGCGGTGCCCAATTTGGCTCCACGATCTTCCGCACGCTATCACTCGTGTTCAGCCGCGGCAAGCGAATGACCGTGACATTGCCCGAGCTAGCCGAGTCGTTATGCGTGGTTCCCTCATTGTCCTGCCACCACACCGCCGCGTAATTGGGGCCGATGATTGTGCCATTCTTGTTCTGCGAAATATCCGCGACGCGCGCGTTGAACGAAATATTGAGCACGTGTCCATTCTGGATCGTCCCGAAGACGAAACTGAGGTTGACCGGCTGCGTGCCATCATTCGGTGCAGAGACGTTGAGGGTATAGTTATGCGTCGGCACGACGACGACGCTCATATTCCTGAAGATCAACCCTGCGGGTACGGTATCATTCACCGTAAGATTGATGATACGCGCGTGTGGCAGGATGATTGAGAGCTGGTACCAGACGGTGTCATTG
>Ga0268285_1001363_pt1 | contig 11875 bp, 11 predicted proteins | sample saktaG_2_FD_190144 | JGI IMG/M metagenome (GOLD analysis project Ga0268285, IMG submission 190144) | Saline water microbial communities from Sakinaw Lake, British Columbia, Canada - sak_2013_06_06_120m | ecosystem: Environmental > Aquatic > Non-marine Saline and Alkaline > Saline ... | reverse complement strand
AAAAACAATAAATAATCATGGCTCCTTCCAAACAAGACCCAGACATAGTCATTCGAATAATTAAAAATTTCGAAGGCATAGACATACCTCCGCTTAAGATAAAACAAATGGCAAAAGCCATCTGCTACCGTTTTGGAAGGAACGAACCGGCAGATACACGATACGAGATCAGCATCGCTATAGCCGGCGATAATGAAATCCGCGAATTGAACAGAGAATTCCTGAACAGCAAAGCTACCACCGATTGTTTGAGCTTCGATTTATCCGACGACGATAAGGGGCTTAAAATTTTCGATCTGGTCGTTAACGGAGAAATGGCCGTCCGGCAGGCAAATGAGCGTGGCCATTCAAACGAAGCCGAGCTGGCCTTGTACATCACGCACGGCCTGCTGCATAACCTCGGATTCGACGATTCGGCAAAAAGCCAGGCCATGAAAATGCACGAGACAGAAGATGAAATTTTGCAGGAATTTGGCTACGGCATAGTATATAATAAAGATACAAGACCAAAAGAACATTAGAGCACGGGAAGCGTAGAGCCCGTGCATCAAAATAGCTGAAAGGGTATCATAAAGTGAATTACGCTGGTTGGGCGGTTCTGTTAATTTGCCTTCTCGCCGGCGGCTCATTGTTTTTTTCCGTCAACGCCGTCGCTCTGCGAATATTTTCACACGTCAAATTACAGGAAGCATTCAAAGCGGCCATCAAAAAAGAGGATTCAAAAGACCTCACCGAACGGCTCGCGGAGAAGGAAGAAGAGTTGATTTTGACATGCTCGCTCTACCGGCTCATCTTCAATATGTGCATACTGCTGGCGTTGGTTTATGTTTTCACCAGCCGGGGCGATCCGGCAAGCCGGGGCAGCTACGCTGTCGATTATCTGCTTGCAGCTCTCGTGGCATTCGGCATATTTTCGATATTCAGTCTGGCCATTCCTCATGCCTGGGCGAAATATGCGGGCGAAAAAATCCTTAGCCGGACGTATAAGCTGCTTATGCTCTTCGCGTTTATCGCTTCTCCAATTCTTTACATCTTCAAACTATACGACGGTTTTGTCCGGCGTCTGGCAGGTATCGCCGAAACAACGCCGGAAGAGCAACACGAAGAAAGACAGGAAGAATTCCTGACGGGCCTTGAGCAGCACAGAACCGATGGCGTGCTCGACGAAGAAGAGCAGGAAATGATCGAAAACGTTTTGGAGTTAAGCAGCAGCACCGCCGACGAAATTATGACGCCTCGCACCGACATCGTCGCCGCCGAGGTCAGCTCCGATTTGCAGCAGGTTCTGCAAATCATCACATCCGGCGGCCATACTCGCATCCCGGTTTACGAAGATAATATAGACAACATAGTCGGCCTTATTTACGCCAAGGACCTGCTGGCCGAGATCGGCAAAGATCCGGTGGATTTCAAGCTCCGCGAGAAAATGAGGAAGGTCTACTTTGTCCCTGAATCAAAATCTCTGCGCGCCCTGCTGCACGAGTTTCAAAACCAGAAATTGCACATCTCCATCGTGCTGGACGAATACGGCGGTACGGCCGGCATCGTGACTCTGGAGGATATCCTCGAAGAACTCGTTGGCGAAATCGCAGACGAGTACGAAGAAACACCCACCGAACCTATAAAGAAAATCGATCAAAACACTATCGAAGCCGACGCCAGAACATATATCGACGACCTGAACGACGAGTGCGATCTGAATCTGCCCGAAGACGAAGATTACGAGACCATCGGCGGCTTTGTCTTCTCCCTTCTGGGCTATATTCCGAAAGCCAACGAAAGCTTCGACTACGAGAATCTAAAGTTCACCATCGCCTCGGCCGAGGCCAGAAAAATTAAACGCATAAAAATCCAGAAAATCGAAAATGGGTAGGGGCCGCCCCATGTGGCGGCCCTAGGCAGGCACGCGGGCCTGCCCCTACGGAGCAACCATGCTGATCAAGGACCTGGCTATCTGCATACGCGCAATCGATTACTCCGAAACATCTCAGATTGTCTCATTTTTTACAAGAGCCACCGGCAAAATCGATGCCATCGCGAAAGGCTCGAAACGGCCCAAATCGCCCTTCGACGGGCCCATCGAAGTACTCTCGCACGGGAAGATCGTCTTTGTCGATTCGGGCGGAGACAAGCTCGCCACCCTGACCGAATTCCAGCAGGGGCCCGCTCTGATAAACCTGCGCAACAACCTTTTCATGATGTACGCCTGCCTTTTCGCCGCCGAGCTGATGAATAACCTTACGCACGATTATGATCCCCACCCCGAGCTTTTCGACGGCTTTCTGGAATTTTTGCATAATGCAAACGAACAAGATTCAACGAGCGACCAGCAGCGTGACATCCTGGCCCTGCTGATATTATTCCAATTGACCCTGCTCAGAGAAATAGGGCTCCAGCCGATTTTAAATCATTGCGCCAACTGCAAAACGCAATACGCAGAACGCAATACGCAATACGAGACTTATTTCAGCAGTTCCGCCAACGGGCTGATCTGCAGGGATTGCGAGCCAAGTTTTCCCGACAAAATCAGGCTCACGAAAGCCGCTTCAGCCTGCCTGGCCGCCTTCAAACAGATACCCGGCTCAGAGGAGAAAACGCTTAAGGAGATCGAAAAAGTTTTGGTCCATCACTTGACGGGATTGCTCGGCCGAACGCCGAAAATGGCCAGGCACATCCTTCAAGGATGACTTTTACTGCCGGCGTGTTTCGCCGGGAAACAACTTAACGTACTTGCATGGTAGATACAGAATATAACACAGAACCGCAGTTTGGGCCGGGCACGGCAAAGTTTATCGCCACGATGCGAAGAGATATGGAAAACAGGTACGCGCCGCTGGTCATAGCCGGGATCGCAGCCGTGATTATGCTTCCGGCATTAAATGCCGGCTTTGTACAGGACGACCTGTTCCACCGTATAAGGCTTGTCGAACCATCTCAATTCCCAGAGGAGTTTTCCGGCACCGGATTGATCGATCCGGATGCAGGCAGTTTGTCGGTGGCGATGCGTGACATGCACTCTCTTTCTCGAACACAGCAGGATACCGATAATTTGAAGGAGTCGGGCCTGTGTCCATGGTGGACCGCTAAGGATTTGCGATTCGCCAACTTCCGGCCACTGGACAGCCTCACTCACTGGCTGGACTATCGCCTGTTCCCCGATTCGCCGCGCCCGATGCACCTGCACAATATAATTTGGTTTGCGGCGGTCGTGTTCCTACTGACTATCTTGTATCGACGATTCATGGTCCCCGTTTGGATGGCGACTCTGGCGGCGCTGCTTTACACTATCGACGATAGCAACTACTTCCCGGCAATGTGGATAGCAAACAGAAACCTGCTGCTGGCACTGTTTTTTTCCATTCTTACACTGTTGCTGCACGACAAATGGCGACGGCATTCTTCGCTGGCCGCCGGCCTCGCTGCACCGTTTACACTGCTGCTGTCATTACTGTCAACCGAGGCCGGTATAGCAACTTTTGCCTACCTATTCGCTTATGCTCTTATCATAGACCGGGCAAGCTGGATCCGAAGAATCGTAAGCCTGGCTCCGGGTTTCATCGTTATTGCAGTTTGGCGGGTAATTTATAATGCACTCGGATACGGAGCGACGGCAAGCGGCTTTGTCATTGACCCGGGACGCGAGCCAATGCGTTACGCGCGGGCCGTGCTGGAGCGGGCACCGGTTCTTCTTTCCGGTCAATGGGGCGGGACACCTGCTGAAATGCTAAACATGTTTTCCGAATACGCCGGTACATTGTACTTGCTTGCCTCTGCGCTTTTTCTGACATTAATCCTGCTCATCGTTATTCCGCTGCTGCGCAAAAACCGCGTGGCGCTCTACTGGTTTACAGGAATGCTGCTCTGCGTATTGCCCATCTGTGCGACCAGCCCGATGAACCGCAACCTCCTCTTCGTGGCAATTGGAGCTTTCGGCGTGATGGCACAGTTCCTCGGCGGATTGTTTGCTGAAGAAAACTGGGTACCGGGATCGCGCTTCTGGCGAGTCCCGGCAATGATACTCTGTGCAACGCTAATATTTGTCCACGGGGGCTTCGCCATCGTATCTCGGGCACGAGCCCCAAAAACGGTGTCTTTTATCTTCGACACTTTTTATTCGACGATTAAAGTGGATCCCACCGACGACCTGACGGGTAAGACCCTGGTGGTTGTCAATGCTCCCAATCCGTTTCTGTTTCTCGGCTTGCCCGTTTTAAGAGATTACTTAGATCAACCTCTGCCGGCGAGAACCCGCCTCCTGGTCCCGGGGTACAACCCTTTGAAAATCACCCGCACAGGCGAAAAAACGCTGTTAATTGAATCCCTGGCCGGCAGCCTTCTGAAAACAGATTCTCCTTATAGAGATTTCAAGCCGAACTTCGTCTACTTCTATCATGAGCTTAGCAGTTTGTTCGGCGCCGAAGACTTGCCGTTTAAGCCCGGCGAGAAAATAGAACTGAGCGACATGTCGGCTGAAATCATTAGCGTGGATGCCGACGGTCAACCGACAACGGTTCGATTCGATTTCGACATTTCTTTAAACGATTCGTCCCTGTGCTGGCTACAGTGGAAATGGAAAAAAAGCGGCTTCGGTTCCTACACTAAATTCAAAGTACCGGCAATAGGAAAGAATTCCTTTACGAACGGGCCATTCGGCGATATTTGAACTATCCGACGAAGCACAAAAAAGCGAGGCTACTTTCACTCTATTCAAATGGTTTCCATTGGCTGTATGTTGAAACCGTGATATCACTGTTTACAATGCTTTCTCTCATATTGCTTGTATGATCATTACCCTCAGGATATTATGAAATGGGTGATAGATGTGCGCGTAACGAAGCATTTTGCATAAAATATTACTTGATTTACGCAGAAGCATGAGGTATAATTTCTGGCGCCTTGCTCGTGTAAGAATCCTCAGAACTATCTAATGTAATAAGCTTCGAGGGCGAGTAAGAATGACTTTATTTTTAGCCTGATACTGACACGTTCGCTGCAAATATTGGGATTTTACAACTAAACTGTGCGCAAAATTAAGCGTATAAGATACGTGTGCCGCGTAAAATGTGCTCTGACGGTAAGTTGTATACGCTGGAAAAAGCCTCATAGCCAAAGATGCTTTTTGACGATATATTTTGTATCATGTGGGTTTTAGGGATTGCCCAGTTAGTGCAAGCGAAAAAAGAAACATACGATTATAGAAGTGAGGTGTAAAGTGAACAAGGATCACATATTGTTAAAGCTTGTTCTGGATAGAATTGGATTTGAAAACATAAAAATAGGCAACTTCACTGAGAGGAAAATTTTACAGAAAAAGATCTATCTCCTCCAGCTTACAGGCATTGATCTGGGATATCGTTACAATTGGTACCTATATGGACCATATTGCCCCGCTCTTGCCAGCGACACATTCACCCTTAGGAACGAAATCGGATATGATGATGAGTTCAAAGATTACGAACTTAATTCTCAAACCAAGAGCAAGTTGGACACACTGAAGAACATTGTCGATTTGCCCGATACTCCGACAACAACCGAACCTGAGTGGCTCGAGTTGCTAGCTTCGTTGCACTACCTAAAACATATCGCGTATTGGCCGGGAAAGAATAATCCGGAATTCGAGGAGGTTTTCGAGAAGCTTGCCGAGTCAAAACCGCACTTTGCAGACAAGAGAAACTTAGCAATAGTAGCTTGGAAAAAGCTCGATAATGTAGGACTCGTGCAAGGGAAAACGTTGGAGTAAGCCTTGCCCCAATGAGGCGTCATGGGAGAGGAATTCCGCCACAAAATAATCATTGATCCAGTCCATGGCGATATTGGGCTGAGCAAGTTAGAAATTGAGCTTATTGACACCCCCACATTTCAGCGTCTACGAGGAATTAAGCAACTGGGCTTCGCCTACATAGTATATCCCAGTGCCAGACATAGCCGTTTTGAACATTCGCTGGGTGTTATGCACATAATGACTCGCATCCTTGAGTCTTTTCGAAGTAAGAACAAAGATGCCGTGTCTGACGACCATTTCCAAAAACTTCGCATAGCTGCCTTGTTGCATGACATTGGGCATTATCCGTATTCTCACCTGATGGAGAGAATTGATTGGAACTCAGCGCAGAAATATATCACAAAGAAGGGACAAGACAAGGAAGAAGCGGCCTCTCCCCCAAAGGAATATCCGAAGCACGATAAGCTTGGAGAAATCGTGATAACCAGACGAAAAGATATAAGGGAGAAACTCGAAGTTTGCAATATCGATCCAAGAGACATCGCCGCTCTCATCAAAGGGCAACACCAATCAATTCTGAATCTCCTAAATGCAAGCTTGGATGCAGATAGACTCGACTACCTGGTGCGAGACTCTCTCAATACAGGTCTGCCATACGGAAAAGTGGACCTAAATTACATTGTGAATAACCTCGAACTGACCGACGATAAAGAGGTCGTTGTTCGTGCAAAAGCCAAGAGTTCGATAGAACACATGCTCATGGGCCGCTACTTCATGTTCAATACTGTTTATATGCACAAGACCGTATTTGCCTTTGAAGAGATGATCCGGAAAATTGTCCGAAGACTCTGGGAAAAGGGCAAGATATATAAGTCCGGTCAGGAAATTGAGCAAATAGCCAGCGAGGACTCAAGAAGGTTTTTGGACTTCCACGATGGATACTTGGACCAGCTCATAGACAAATACGCAGATAACAAGAGAGACAAAGAACTTGCTGCCCTCTGCACAGCAGTCAAACTGCGTCAGCCACCGAAACTTGTTTATGAAGTTTCAGAGCTAACCTTGAACGGCAATAATCCGAGCCAAGAATATACTTTGCTAACAACAAGTTTCAAAGACAAGGTCAAGACTCTCGCCAGAGAAGCTCAGGTTCCAGAAGAACGCTGGCTTTTCAAGGACATAAAGACACCTGAATTTGAAAAACTCCACCCGTTTGTTAGCCTAGCCGAGGCAAAGGAAACTATTGAAGATCAACTTAGAGAGTTGGTGAAAGTCAAGCAGAGGTCCGGTAAAGTAGAGAGTTTGCTTACAGACGATAGCAGTGTCTTGCACTATATGAGTCGCTTGACACCAAGGCTGTACCGTGTATATGTTACAGCAATAGATGACGCTAAGGCCAACGAAATCACGGCTAAAATTCAAGATTGGTTGCAAGGTGGATAGGATTTTAACCCGTAATTATTGCTGGTCTTGCTCGAACAGTTCTTGCTGGTCTTTGGCGTGTTTGGTCTTGTGGTGTTTCAGGCCTAAATGCTCGCAAGCTTGATCTGTTATTTCTCTGCCGCGTTTGGTTCGGCGTAGAAAGCCGATTTGCAATAAATACGGCTCGACGACGTCTTCCAGCGTATCCCGTTCTTCGCCGAGCGTCGCGGCGATTGCATCAATTCCCGCCGGGCCGCCATTATAAACGTTGAGAAGCGCGCGCAGAAAAGCTCTATCCAACTCGTCCAGACCCAATGAATCGATCTGCTCCATCTTCAGCGAGCTTTCGACAATTTCCGAACTGAGGATACCGGAGCCTTTAACCTGGGCGTAGTCACGGACGCGCTTGAGCAGGCGGTTGGCCACTCTCGGCGTGCCGCGGGAGCGGTTCGCGATCAATTCCAGCGTCCCGTCCTCGCACTGGAGTTGGAGCAATTCGGCGGACCTGGCCAGAATCTCCGTCAGCTCTTCGCTGTTGTAGAATTCCAGGTGATAGAGCATTCCGAACCGGCTGCGAAGCGGCGCGCTTAGCAGGCCCGCCCGCGTCGTAGCGCCAATCAGAGTAAATTGCTTCAGTGGAAAGTTTATCGTTTTTGCGTGCAGACCGCTGTCGACTGTGAAGTCGACCTTGAAATCCTCCATCGCGGGATAGATGAATTCTTCGACAAGAATGCTCAGCCGGTGAATCTCGTCGATGAAGAGCACGTCGCCGGTATTGATATTGCTCAGAAGCCCCATCACGTCACCGGCCTTTGCCAGGGCCGGGCCGGATGAGCATCGTATCCTCGCCCCCATCTCGTTCGCCACGACGTTTGCCAGCGTTGTTTTGCCGAGGCCGGGCGGGCCATAGAACAAAATATGCTCCAGCGGTTCGGACCTTTGCCTGGCCGCCGCGATGGCGATGGCGACTTTTTCCCTGACGTTCTGCTGGCCCACACATTCAGCCAGAGACTTTGGCCTGAGAGAAATATTGAAATTCTCCTCGGCCTCGTTCAAAGATTGCCCGCCTATGATTCTGCCTATAGCCATGATTACAGTTTTTAGTTTTGAGTTTTAAGTTTTGAGTTTTTCAGACTTCTACGCCCTGTTTTAATCTGTATATCAGGGGCACAAGAGCCTCGGCCGATTTTATATTGGGATGCGTTCGGCTGGCCAATTCGACCATCTCCATCGCCTCGGCGCGTTTCTCGCCCCAGGCAATGAGAATCTCCAGGGCCTCGATCTGGAAGGGTTTAAATCCGGCCGCCTGCCGGGCCGGTTCGGCTCCGGCGGCAAAAGACATAAGCTTGCCCTTAAGCTCGGCGAGGATCTGCTGAGCCATTCGTTTTCCTATCGCCGGAAGTGACATGAGGGTCTTGTCGTCGGCGTTCTCGATAGCCGCGGCGATGGTCGCTATCGGCATGCTCAAAGACCGCAGCCCCTTCTTGATGCCCATCCCTTTTACGCTGATATATTTCCTGAAAAAGTCCCTCTCGCCCGTACTCAAAAAGCCGACCATCCTCGGTATCATGTTTCCGCCGCCCGGCGTGCCCTCGTAATATTCCATCGTGCAAAGAGTCACGTCCGAGCCGACCTGCCCGGACAAGGCGCTTACACAATAGCCCGGCAGCATGACCTCATAACCGATGGCCCCTACCTGAACCAGGCAGCAGTCGGTATCGAGCTTTATAAGTTTTCCTTCAATCTTCGCTATCATGTTTCAATTGACTATTGACTATTTTCTATTGACTATTATTTTGTATCTCTGATGCCGTTCATCATCAAACGACGACGTTTTTTGTCGAGTTCACACAGCATAACGCCGCGGCGATGGCATCGGCCACGTCATTCGGTTCGGGCGGCTCCGGCAGGCACAGAATGGTCTGAATGGTTCTCTGCACCTGCTCCTTCGACGCCCTGCCGTTGCCGGTAATCGATTTTTTTATGCGCGTGGCACTGAAACTTCTGACCTCAATCGCCGCTTCGGCACACTTTTGCAGTATAACACCTCTGGCGTGTCCCATCAATATCGCCGTCCTCGGATGGGCATAATGCGAATACAATTCTTCGACCGCCACTACGTCCGGCCTTAAACTCTTAATAAGTGACGCAGTATCCTCGGCTATCCTGTTCAATCTCTGCTCCAAAGCCAGGTCGGCAGGCGTGCGAACGACTCCCGCCTCAATCAGCTTCTCCCCGTCCAGCCCAATCTCCAGGCAGGCATACCCGCAGACGAGCAGACCCGGATCTATGCCGAGGAATCTCATTTCATTCTCCAGGTAGTCTTTTCCGGCGTATCTTCCAGCACTATTCCCATTGCATCCAGCTTATTACGAAGATCGTCCGCTTTAGCAAAATCCTTTTCTTTGCGAGCCTGCTTTCGCTGGTCTATCAGAACATTAACCAGCTTGTCCATCAGATCATCATCGCCCCCTGCCGTTTCCGGGTACTCGTCTTTTACAATACCAAGGACATCTCCGCCCAGCCTGCCGAACTGCTCATCGACCGCGTCGAGAGTTTGAGTGGTTGCTTTGCCGTCCTGGAGCAGCTTGTTTGCCAGACGAACCAGATCGAATACGACCGACAGGGCAACCGAGGTATTCAGGTCATCGTTCATCGCCGCTTCGAATCTGCCTTTCAATTTTTCAAGCTGTTCAGCAACACCTTTGTCGAGTTCACCATCGGCCGCTCCGTTTATCTCTTTTCGGATTGCTTTGACCGCATCGGTGATTTTCCCGTATCCGCTCTGGGCGGCAAACAACGCCGCATCGGAAAAGTCGATAGGGCTTCTGTAGTGGCTGTTCAAGATCAACTGCCTTACCGCCAGTGGGTCATAGCTTCGGGTCAATCTTTCGTGGTCGCCGGAAAAGGCCTGCTTTAGCGTGATAAAATTATTCAGGCTCTTGCCCATTTTCTGACCGTCCACGGTGACCATATTGTTGTGCAGCCAGTAGCGAACGAAGGGCACGCCGTTGGCCGCCTCGGACTGGGCAATCTCGCACTCGTGATGCGGGAACTGGTTCTCCAGCCCGCCGCCGTGGATGTCGATTGTTTTGCCCAGGTATTTCATGCTCATCACCGAGCATTCCAGATGCCAGCCGGGATAACCCTGACCCCAGGGGCTCGGCCACTGCATAATATGGTTCGGCTCGGCCTTCTTCCAGAGCGCGAAATCCGCCGGGCTCTTTTTGTCCGGCGAAACTTCCACCCGGGCCCCGGCCATCATTTCCTCGATATTTCTACCGGAAAGCTTGCCGTAGTCCTTGAATTTAGTCACGTCGAAATACACCGAGCCATTAACCTCATAGGCATAGTCTTTTTCAAGAAGCGTTTTTACCAGCTCGATCTGTTCGATGATATGGCCGCTGGCCCGCGGGCTGATATCCGGCCGAACGCAGTTCAATTCGTCCATATCCGCAAAGTAGCTTCGAGTATAAGATTCGGCCAGAGCCATCGGATGGACCTTCTCTCTTTTGGCCGCCTCACCGATCTTGTCCTCGCCCTGATCCGCATCGTCGGTCAGATGGCCAACGTCGGTTATATTCTGCACATAGGTAACGGCGTATCCGAGATAGCAAAGATATCGAACCAGCACGTCGAAGCTTACGTAACTTTTCGCATGCCCCAGATGAGCGTGCCCATAGACGGTCGGCCCACAGACATATATCCCGACCTTGCCCTTCTGCAAAGGTTCGAACGGCTCTTTCTTTCTCGTCAAGCTGTTATAAAGCTGCAATTCCATATAATCCTTCCGACACTGATTAACACCACTCCTATTTTCAATTTCAAGATTCCTCATTTCTCAAAACCATCTTTTGTAGCAAGCTTTCCGTTTCCTCAAAATATTCTCTGTGATGCTAACTATTTGGCAATGGTTAATATGCCAAGGATTAACCACGTTATTAACATGGTAAGATACATAAATAATATTCCTCCTGTCATCCAAGAAAACATATGAATAGGTGTTATCATTAAAAGGTTTGCTAAGCAGTACTTATTTTCTTCCCTATCGTTAATTCCAGGCTTTTTTATAAATAACCATTTTAAATCTTTAAGAAACTCTATTGTACCTAACCATAAAGCAGTAAAATAAGAGCTATTCTTGTACTTAAATGGAGGAGGATCTTTGCCGTCTAATTCAATTGCCCGTGCACGATCAAGTGACTTAGTATACATTTGTCTATTGCGTGACTCGATGGTTATTATTGCAAGAGTGAAAATAAAACCTAAAAAAGATATTAAAACTCTAGTGGGATTATCGAGTGAATAATTACCGCTATCGTCTTTTGAGAAAAAAAAATATAATAAAGCCGATGCTATAGTAAATGAAAAAACTAGCAGGGTTGACCTAAAGCCCAAAAAGAACCTCCACGTTTCAAAACATTGTGCGTATTCTCCTTTATCTTCTGTTTGTTTTTTGAACTTCGGTTTTGCGGTGTCAATCTGATTATTGTTATGTTGGTTCATTGGCCTTCTCCTTTATAGCAACAAATCTTTATAGATATATTATTTAGTTCTTTATGCTTCAACGAATTCATATTCATAAACTTTATATAACCGTGTTAATTCGTAATACAATCTTTTAACTCCTTGTTTTTTATGCGTGTTTTTCATGCAGCGAATTTTGTAAGTCCTTTTATATCAACGGCTGAGGCAGTCATTAACGCACAGGCGAACTTTTGGCCTTTGGCA
>Ga0268285_1001360_pt1 | contig 11891 bp, 15 predicted proteins | sample saktaG_2_FD_190144 | JGI IMG/M metagenome (GOLD analysis project Ga0268285, IMG submission 190144) | Saline water microbial communities from Sakinaw Lake, British Columbia, Canada - sak_2013_06_06_120m | ecosystem: Environmental > Aquatic > Non-marine Saline and Alkaline > Saline ... | reverse complement strand
TCAGAACCTTTATTCAAAAAAGTTATGGGGATATTAGGATAAATAACTTTTAATTTTCCTTGCAATTCTCCAGACATTACAAAACCCTCTTTCTTAACATTTAAAGTCAATTCTTCTCGCCCAGATTTTTTAATTGTCTTCTCCATCTTTAATGGAATAAGTCCAATTCTATGAGCAATTGTTTCGTCGTATAATGGAGAATCATTTTTAGAAATCTCAACCTCATCTATTGCAACCAAATCAATTTCATTCATATACCTTCTAATTGAATTAAGAAGACTCTCTTCAATCTCTGCAGTAAATATAATCTGGTTATCTTTTTTATTTATGAGTTTCATTTGAAATACCTCCTATTTCGGATGAATGGAAATCTGCTTGTGCCCTTTCGGGTATGATTTGCTTTCATTTTATATTTTTTTGAATTTAAATTACCTTTTAAAGTTTGCCTTTAGACTCCACAAGAATCTATTAAGAGGCTTCCTTATGGTCGTCTTCCTCGTCGCCCTCCTTTTTTCTTTGGCCCCCCTCTCGGAGATCTTGTAGTATCAAGGATATTCAAAATCTTAAACCCGTCACGAGTCAAACTTTTTACAATTGCATTCGCACCAGGCCCAGGAGCAGGATTTCCAGTTTTTGCTCTAATTCGAACATAAAGAGAAGTAACCCCAACCTCTCTCATCTTCTCAACAATTCTTTTTGAAATAAACATAGCAACAGTAGGATTTGCTTTTAATCTTGAATGTTTTGTCACCATCCCCCCAGTAACCTTTGCAATTGTTCTACCAGACATATCTGTTACATGAGCAATAGTATTATTAAAAGAAGTATAAATATTCAAAACAGCCTCTATCTCTCTTTTCTTTTTCGGCTTATCTAATTTTTTAGTTTCCACTTGTTCTTTTGTTTTTGTTTCTTCTTCAACAATCTCTTCTTCAGAACTTTCTTCTTCAGAAGTTTCTTCTTCTAAAACTTTTTTTTCTTTTTCTTTCTTATTCATTTTTATCTTCTCCAATTTCAATATTTTCTTCTTCAGAAATTTCTTCTTTAATCTTTTCTTTTTTAGGTTTATTTTTTTTCAAACTAATTTTATTTTCAAGTTCAACACCTACAATATAAGAAGGACTATCAATTACCTTTCCACCCACAAGAACTTTTTTATGGGTAATTAATTGCCTGGCACCATTCATTGTTGAAGCCAATTTTTTTCTAACCAAAATTGTTTGAAGTCTTCGCTCTAAAAAATCTTCTTTAGTTAAAGCCAAAACATCTGAAATAGAATTAACCTTTAAACCAATTTTTTTTAGTTTCATAAACAAAGTTTGTTGTTTGTCTTCATCTGCCCCAATCAGTTTCTTTGCTTTTTCCCTCATAGATTTAATTTTTGCATCAGCCTTCCAAATCTCTCTTTTATTTTTTAATCCAAAATCTTTTTTTATTCCCGCTTCTTCTGTAAGTCTCTCTTTATCAAAAGGTCTTTTTGGTCTTGAATATGTCTTATGTTTTCGTTTCATTTGAATTATTTCTTCCCTCCAACAACCTTAACTTTCTTTTTAATTCCAGAACCTTTTCTTCTATTTTTTCTAAAATTAGATTTAGTTCTCTGTCCTCTTAGGGGTAATCCAGCCACATGTCTTATACCACGATAACTTTTGATTTTTTTTAATCTCTTAATATCAAAATCTTTTCTTAAATCTAAATCTATACCTGCCAAATGTTTATCTTCCCCCGTATCAAAATCAGACCTCCGATTAATTAAATATTTTGGAATTTTCGGATTCTTAACAAAATTAACAATCTTCTCTATTTCATCTGAAGTCAATGAACCAATTTTTCTTTTTTTATCAAGCCCAAGAACATTACAAATCGCATTAGAAAAACCCCAAGAAATCCCCTTAATTTTTGTAAAACCAGAATACAAGGTCATTCCACCCTCAATGTCTGTGGATAAAATCCTCACAACTTTATCAGAGTATTCACTAGCTAATTTTTTTCTTGCTTCAACTTCGCCTATTGATTGTTGTTTTTTTTCTGTCATTTTAATTTGTGAATAAATTGTATCTCTCCATATTAGTTAATTCTTGCAAGATTCTTCTTTCAATTGCTTTTTCTGGAAATGGAAAATTTGAAATTCTTCCACGTATATCCTCAAAAGATTCAAATTGTTTTTCTTTTCTTTTTTCAAGGATTTCCTTCATATATTTTTTTCCTAATCCGGGAAGTAATTCAATTTGATGAATCCGTTTATTAATTGCTTCTGCATGATTGAAAAATTCAATGAATTCTTTCTCTCTTTCTTTAACAACTCCTTTTATAAATTCTTCTAAATACTGTTTTGCCGATTCTGTTAACTTTTCTCGTTTTAATCTTCCAAGAATATAATATATTTTATCTCGTTTCCCCTCGCCAATATAAACTTTTTCTCCAATTTCTAAATTTATATCTTTTCTAGGAACAAGTTCTAAAAGAGTTAAATTTTTCTCTCCAATTGCCTGTGCTATTGGCATCATTTTTCCATCTAAGGGATAACCATTTGGTAAAATTTCTAATATTATTGCTTGTTCTTCTCTCATTTAAATTACCTTCCATGATTTTATTTGAATGAATAAAAATTTCCTGTTTTCTTGTGTCATTTTCATTACTTAAACTCCTTAATGACCTCAAGTATTTTCTTTGTCTCATCCTCGTCTAAATTTATATCGCTGAATATTTTATTTAATTCCTCTGAATCTTCAGGCATAATATCAATAACTTTTATTGCGTGTTCTTCGTTCAACTTTAATAAATCCAAATCCAAAAGTTTTTTCTTAAACTCTTCTGCTTCTTTTAATTTTAACTTGTTAAATTTCTTAATGAACCCAGTTACTTCTGATTCTGTGTCAGAATTTTTTACATAATCTGCAACTTCTACCATACTTAGGGGTTTTATATTTTTTATCATATCTCTAATTTAAATTCATTTTTTTTAAATGTATTGGCTCAACCAAAAATTTTTTCATCTTGTCGTGATCTTTAACATTTATAATATATGCTCTTCCTCGCTTCGCCCCGACAACTCCAGTTCTTCCTTGCATTCTCTTCGGGAGATTATTCTGCACAGAATCCTCTATAACTACTATAACACTATCGCCGTTTTCAAATTCTTGAAAATACTTGCTTAATTGCAATTTTCCCCGAGTTCTCACTGATTTTCTTCTTACCATAAATAAACCAGAAATAAACTATTTAAAAAACTATCTCTCAACTAAATTTTGTAAAATTATCACCTGAAACCTTTGTAAAACTCCCTGCATCACAAAGATCCCCTTTACTCCGTGCATTTTCCATATTTTGAACTATCGCATTAAACATTTTTTCCCCCCAAACCCCCCTACCACATCTTTCACAAAAATCAATTACAGAATCCTCAGATAATTCACATTTGCAATAAATACATTTTTTTGTCATATTACCTCTTTTACAAATTTTTATTTTGTTAATCCAAAAAATTCCTTAGCTTTTTAAATATTTGTATTCATTCTAAGAGACAAAAAAATTTAAACTAAACTATTTTTAAAGAACTATGAAATCCAAAGAAATTTATGATATTTTCTCAACGAAAAAAACCACTCACAGAGAAGAGCCCCCACACAAAGTTATTGTAGACTACAGAGAGAAAAATTCTTTAGTCGTCGCAAAATTAATGAAACTAAATTTCGAAATAAAATTCAGGGAATTAAAAGTCGCGGATTATATTGTTCAAAATGTTGCCATTGAAAGAAAAACAGTTTCAGACTTTTTATCGTCGATGATAAATAAAAGATTAGTCAAACAATTAGAAGAAATGCAACAATACAAAAATAAATTATTGCTCATCGAGGGAATTGAAGAACAAGAACTTTATTCAAATAAGGATTTTACTTCGGGGATAAATCCAAATGCTATTCGAGGATTTTTACTTTCAATAACTCTCAAACATAAAATTCCAATTATATTTACTAAAAATGAGGAAGACACTGCAAAATATATTTATCTAATTTCAAAAAAACAAGATAGAGAAATGTCCCTTGTGACAAAAAAGAAAGCAACAACAAAAAAAGAGCAACTTCAATTTATCGTCGAGGGTTTTCCAGGAATTGGTCCTAAAACCGCGAGAAAACTTTTAGAAAAATTTGGAACAATTCAAAATATCATCAACTCTCCAAAAGAAGATTTGCAAAAAATTCTTGGAAAAAAATCAGAAATATTTTTAGATTTAATTGGAAGGGAATATTAAATCAACCCCCCCTCGTTTAACATCTTGGCGAACGAACAGAGAACTTTTCACAAAAGTTCACTTAAAATCTTAGCCCCCAACTTAATCGTCATTCCATTAAATTTTTCTTCGTCTAATTTAGAATTAATCTCAACAATATCAACCCCCCGAAGAGTTTTAATTTTATTTATTCTTTTAATCAAATATAAAAACTGCCTAGATGTTAAACCCCCAATTTCATTTGAGTAACTTGTTGCAGGGGCAAAAGCAGGGTCAATAACATCCATGTCAATTGAAACATAAAGTTCTCGTCCTTGAACAAATTCAGTAATTGTATCACAAGCCCCTTCAATATCTAAAAGAATTTTGTCGCAATCAATAACTTTAATTTTTTTCTTTTTAATAAAATCCAATTCATCTTTCCAAGAATTTCTAACACCCACCAAAAGAACATTCTCCGAAGGAAAACCATCATCAATCAAAGTACTAAGCCATTCTTCGTGTGTTGGTTCTTTACAACACATAGGGGTTGTGTGAGAAGAATCTCCTGATTCTACTTTCATTGGAGTCATTAAATCGGGATGAGCATCAAAAACAATTAAGCACGGCTCTTTCCCAGAATTATCACAAGAATCAAAAAAAGCGCGCGCAATAGAATATGAAACAGAATGATCCCCTCCAAGAAAAATCGTCTTCGGTTGTTCTTCAAAACACTCAAAAGAATTCTTATAAATTAATTTATTACTTAAAATCAAATCAGAATTATCCAAGTGAATCTCCTCCAAATCAAAGTTTTCTTTTTGCACAGATTTTCCCCCCTCGTTGCTGTAAATCTCTCTGAGCATAGCTATAATCGCATTTCCAGCGCCTTCACAGCCTTTTGTCTTGCCAAGACCATTTATTCCAGGAACTTTTACAACATACATAAAATTAAAGAATAAAAAGAGTTTTTAATATTATTCTTTTGAAAAATCAAATGAAGTTTTTTCAGTCGTTGTTCAAATTTACACTTTTAACAAACTAATATCCATAAATCTACAGGAGTTAGTTAAAAGTTTGTTAAACCCAATTAATTCTCATGCCCCCCTGTTACTGAGAAGTTGTTATCTAATGACGGGGAATTTAACGCTTACGAATTCTAAACCAGAAAAGACTTCCAACCAATCCAACACAAAGCAAAACTGCTCCAAGAATATTTCCTGTTGATTGGTTTAATCCAATTACATTTCCAGTCATGTTAGTTGATAAAAAAAATAGCCCGCCAATTAAGCCAATAATTGCAGTTGTGGGCGGAAAATATCTCCCCAACCTTCTAGTTTCACTTTTACCTTTTCTTCTCCGACTTTCTCTTTCTATTTCATACTCAAGTTTCTTTGTTTTCTCTTCACCAATTATATCTCCGGCAGCTTCAAAATGCCAGGAGATAATACTACGACTCAAAATAGAATTACCAACACGATATGTTTTATTTAATAGTCTTCTTGCTTTTCGAATTTCTCCAGATTGAGTATATGATTCTATTGCTTTAACTATGGGCCCACATACTTCTTTAACATCTTCACCTCTACCCGCTTTTTCTTTATACAAATCACCTATTTTAGAATAGATAGCATCCCTTTTTGGGGGGGATAGAAGTTCTGATTTTTTAAGCAACCTATTTAAATGATCTAATTTTTGATCAAAATCTTCTAAGGGGCTATTCCTCTTTTTAATCTCTTTTTTAGCTTTTAATCTCTCAAACATATCTTTTTATAAGAATTAAAGTTTATATATTTTTCTTTTCACGAGCTCCAACCTAACTAAAATCTACCCTAACAACTTCTCAAAATATAATACGAAAGCCCACCTTCCCCCCCGACACCCACGCATGAGAATTAACTCTTCAAAATTATTTCATAATTTCTCTTCCCTTCAGCTCTGAACTCTCCAGCCAGCCTCATTGTCATTCGGCGGATCAAGTTCGAGGAGTGAAAGAGCCTAATATAATTATAAATACATTCCCTCTCGCGAAAAATCAATAAAAAATCCTCTCTCCCAAAATCACTTCACACCAACAGAAGAAACTTCAGGAATAATTAACTTTGGTTTTTCTAAAGCAGGTTTTGGTTTTGCTTCTAAAGAAATTTCAGATTTAGGAGGATATTTTGGAAGTTCTTTTCCAGAAACACTAACATTTGATTCTCCTCCCGCAGTTTTCTTTTTGTAAAGAACATAACCAATAAATGCAAGAACACCTAAAATTAAAATTATTAATAATAACCATAACCACCATAAACTTCCACTCTCTGAAGAACAATCCTCAGCGCAAGTATCACTATCTTCATCATCACCACATTCCCCGTCGCCACATTCAGATTCAGAAGTCAAACTAATCGGGCAATTTCCACAATCTTCAGAACAAACAGAACAAGATTCATCTAAATCACAAACCCCGTCGCCACAATTAATATTAGAATTATTCACCACAGTTCTCCTAGAACCTCCGCCACCCCCACCCCCATTAGGACAGTTCCCACAATCATCATTACAAGTATGACAATCTTCATTTCCATTACACCAACCATCCCCACAAAAAGGCCCAAGACCACAAGCACCACAATCAATTTCACAAGTAGAACAAGTTTCATTATTATCACAAACACCATTTCCACAAATATCCCCACAATCCACTGGGCAAGTAAGGTTAGTTTCTCCATAATCGCAAAGACCATTACCACAATATTCTACAGGAGGTTCTTCTTCCCAAAAATAAATTATATCCCAAATTTTCCCATACCATTTTTGCGTGTCTTGAATTCCTTCAAATTCAGATTTACAAATCCCTTCCTTACAAGAATTTATTTCACATTCATAATTATTTACACATACAACTCCTTGCTCCTTTAAATTCTGCCACACAAGATTAGAATCGCAATATTGATTTGTTGAATAATCAATCTGCCCGACCTGCAAGCAATCTTGTGCAAGAATAAAATTTAAAGAAAATAAAAAAACTATTCCAAAGAAAAATCCAACAAATAACCTTTTATTCATTTAGGCCTCCAATAAACATTTACAATAATCATTCAATTTAGGCGCTTCTTCAGAATCACAACCACCTTGTTCTTCTCTACTCATAAAATCAATCGGGTTTGCAATCGCACACCAAATTCTTGTCAAAAAACTCATTTGCCCCTCAAGAATCTCTCCAACAGCAACACACTTTCCACTTAAACAACTATTTGACTTACATTCATAATTCACTAAACAAGTTTCTGCATTTGCTTTAACTTTCTGATAAGTCAAATCTAAATGATTACAATAATATAATTCTCCCCTATCATCTTCAATAAAACCCCCTCCAAAAGAAGTCTTTGAATTATTTGAAAAAGCTGTTTTTTCTAAATCTACAGCCTGTATTAATCTAACAACTGTTCCAACAGGAATTCTCGGGCCATCAACCCTAATTGGATCACAACCTGCATCTACAGAACTTCCATCAGAAAATACACAAGCACCTTCTTCACAAATTGTTCCAGAAGGACAATCTAAAATAAAATCCTCAAGAATATTTTCATTACAAACATATTCATGAACCTCTGTTGAAATTCTTTCTGGAGATGTAGTTGCTGAAGTTTGAGAAACAACACAAACATCTTTGTAATCTGTCCCACCAGAAATTGCAGTCCCTGCCTGAAATAAATTCAATCCCCCATCATCTTCAACACAAGTTGGATTTGTTGTTTGTGGAGTTGTTGAAAAATCTTGTTTACATTTTTGATTCGTACAAATAAAATCCGTCGCACAATCAGAATCTACTCTGCATTCAACACAAACACTATTCCAACAATAAGGAAGTGTAGAAGGACAATCATCGTCGTGAGTACAAGGTATTTCAATGTTTGTAGGATTTGAATTTGCTTCTCCTCCGAGATCACCAACAAATGCACCTTGTTGCGAAGGCATTTCCCTTTCATTAAAAGACGAGGATGGAACTGAAGAATATTTCAAAATCTTTCCTTTAGAACCAACAGCATAAGCATTATCTGCATCCAACATATAAACATCATATAATATATTTGTGGCCCCGCTTACCTCTTCTGTCCAGGTTGTTCCACCATTTTTTGTTCTATGAATTTTTCCATCACTACCAACAATTAAACCATTATTCGCATCTGCAAAATAAATAGAATTCAAAGATTTTAATCCTACAAAATCTTTTGACCAAGTCATTCCACCATTTTCAGTAGATAATAATCTCCCAGAATCTCCAACAACAAATCCTTCCTTAGGATTAAAAAAATAAACAGAATTCAAATGAACACTAACCCCACTTGTTTGTTCTGTCCAAGTTGCCCCGCCATTTTCAGTAATTAAAATCTTCCCCAAATTTCCTACAACCCAACCAACATTATCTGTTATAAAATAAACATCATTGAAATCCTTAGAAATTCCACTTGTTTGTTCATTCCAATTCAAGCCAGTTGTAGTTTTCCAAATTTTTCCAGATTCTCCAACAGCAAATCCTTTTAATCCGTTAATCATATGAACACCATTTACATCTTTAGGACCAAGAAAAGAATTATCAACTTTTCTTGTTTTCCACTCAGGAACTCCTTGAAGATTCACTGTTCTTTTCAAACCAACACCATTTTCTCCAACAGCCCAAACAATATTTTCATCAATCACAAAAACATCATTTAAAACTTGGGTAGTCCCACTTATCTCAGTAGCCCAATTTTCCCCATCAGAAGTATAAAGCACAACTCCATTTTCTCCAACAGCCCAGCAAGTAGTTGCATCATAACAAGAAATCCCATTTAACTTTTGAGTGCCAGTTCCTGTCGCAGAACTCCATCCAGCAAAGACAAATCCCAAAGATAAAATTAACATTACAGACAAAACAAAACACATCACCAACTTCTTCATAAATTAATTAGGAAAAACTATTTTATAAATATTTCTCTAATTTAGAAATTTCTAATCCTCAGGAACAAGCGCAAAAAAACTATAACCTTTCTTAACTTTTCCAGCTAATTCTTTAACATCTTCTAACTTAACTCCAAAAATATTTTTTTCATATTCATAAAAATTCTTAGCATCACCATGAATCTCTGAATAAAGCAAATTAACCATTTGCATTTGTGACTCTTCCATAGAAATATAATAATTACTAATCATTTGCTCCTTAATTTCTTTCAATTCTTTTTCATCCAAATCTTTTGCAACTTTTTCAAATTCTTCTAAAATTAATTCCTTAACTTTTTCGACATTTTGTTTCTCTGTTCCAACATAAATAAAATTATAAGCAAAATCTTTATTCACTTCAGCCCCACCTTTAACAGCATAAGCCAAATTTCTTTTCTCACGAATTTCCTCAAACAGCCTCGAAGACATTCCTTCTGCCATTAAAACACTTAGAACTTTTGCAGCATAAGATTTTTTATCCCCACATAAAGCCACATGAAATGCAAGAACCAAATTTGCCTGGTCAATTCCTTTTCTTTCTTCTATTATAGATTTATTTTTCAAATCAAATTTTTGAACATTAATCTCACTTTTCTTTTTATCAAAATTCTTTTCAACAAAATCACAAAGTTCATCAAAATCAGCATCCCCAACAACAGCAAGAATCATATTATTTGGACTATAAACTTTCTCAAACTTTTCAACAAGTTTCTTTCTATCTATTGAATTCATTGTCTCAAAATTCCCTGCCAAACTAATATCCATTGTCCCGTCATAAAGTGCTTTTTGAATCTCATTAAAAATATGTATTCGCGGAGTATCATGTCCCATTCTAATTTCTTCAAAAATAACTTTTCGTTCTTTCTCTAATTCTATCTTATCAAACATAGGATTCTTAACCATGTCACTTAAAACATCAAGAGCAACACTCAAATCTCTCGACGGCATTTTGCACCAATAAGCAGTGCATTCATCAGAAGTAAATCCATTAACATCGCCACCTTTTCGCTCAAGCTCTTCTGCAATTTGTTTTGCACTCCGAGTTGCAGTTCCTTTATATAACATATGCTCGATAAAATGTGAAATTCCTTTTTCTTTTAAAGTCTCGTGAATTCCCCCATGCTTCACAGCAAAGGCCACACTTACTATAGGTAAATCTCTTTTTTCAAGAATCACAGTCATTCCGTTTTTCAAAACTTTTTTAAAAAATTTAGGTTTCATGGATTAAATAAAAAGATATATTATTTAAAGATAATGGTAATATAATCCCTTTAATTAAATTTCCTCTTTAACTAATTCCTCAGCGAAGAAATTCGCCTGCAATTTCTGAGCAACAAATCTCGAGCGATAGCGAGCTATTTATTCTCAATAACCAAATACCTCTCTCCCCCAATCACAAAATCATCTGTGATATTCCAATTTTCTTTTATAAAATCTATTAACCAAGTTCTTTGCACAAAAAATCTCTTTCGCAAATTCCAAGATTCTGTAGGCAAGCTTAAAACACATCGCCCTCGTAAGAGGTTCTCATGCCCAAAAGGGGTATCAACCAAACCCATAATCTCTTTCAAAAGTTTCTTAGAATAATTTCTCTCTAATTTTTCCAAAGCATCAACAACTTTAAACATAAAAACAACCTGTGGTTTTTCCGTCGCTGAAATTAATTTTTTAATTTTATTCAATTCAAACAAACTCATCTTTACTGCTTGTGCACTAATTTTATTTGAATCAAAATATCTTTGTGTAGAATCCATTAATTGCCCAACAGAATCAACAGCAACATAATTAACTTTCTTGCCCACTTTCTCAAAATAATTATAACTAAATCCATTCACGCCTGCGCCTAAATCAATAACACTAATTTTGCTCCTAGTAAAAATATTCTTTTGAATATTTTTCGGAGTACACCCTTGGGTGCCCAAATCCTTCAAAACTCTTTTATAAATTTCTTCATAAAAATCAAATCTTTCTCTCGTCGATAAATGTTTTTTTAAAACCTCTTCTGCAGATTTATCTTTCCAAACAAGAACCTTTTTTCCTCCAAAACCAGAAAAAATCTTCCTCAATAAATCTCTTGTCTTTTTTATTTTCTCCTCGTCAGAAAATTTATCCTGATCAAAAACAGAAAAAGCTCTCTCAACATCTTCTCGAGGAAGCTGAGAAAATTCTTTTTTAGAAATTATTTTTTTATATATTAAATCATTCATTTTACTCTGAAGCATGATTCATTTTAACATCTTTAAATCCATGACCACTTTCTTCAACAATTTTATTTTTAATTGCAACTCTTTTGCTATTTATTTTCCTTATTGCAATTGCTCTTCGACCAACTTCTTCTAAACCCAACTCTCCTTCTTTTCCACGACGAATATCAGATTCAATATCCCAAATCTGACCATTTAAATCATAAAGTTCATCAATCCACTCTTGTTTAATCAAAATTCCTTTTTCTCTAAATTCATCCAAAGCCTTCTTATATGCTTTCATCTCTTCAATAAGATGCGGCTCACCAATTCGTTCAATCTTCAATTTAAGAATACTCATTCTATCCAAAACCTCAGACAAAGGCATTTCCATAAGAACATAAAAATTATAAGCATTATAAATTTAATTATAGCACCCCTCAAAAGTTTTTAGGTTTTTTTAATAAATAATCATAACAGCAAACACTTTTCACAATTTTTTTGGGAATATTTTTTATGAAATTTTTTAC
>Ga0268285_1001358_pt1 | contig 11908 bp, 12 predicted proteins | sample saktaG_2_FD_190144 | JGI IMG/M metagenome (GOLD analysis project Ga0268285, IMG submission 190144) | Saline water microbial communities from Sakinaw Lake, British Columbia, Canada - sak_2013_06_06_120m | ecosystem: Environmental > Aquatic > Non-marine Saline and Alkaline > Saline ... | reverse complement strand
TCTATGAATCGAAGAAACTATTGTCTTGTGTTTAAATTCCTTAAATAAATTTTCATGAATCTGCATTTCATTTAAACTATCAACAGAACTCGTCGGTTCATCCAATAAAACAATTTCACTTTTTCGCGCAGCCAAAATTCCCCTCGCCAAAGCCAACCTCTGTTTCTCTCCACCACTTAAAGAAACGCCCTTCTCTAAAACATTTGTATTCAAACCTTTTTCTAATCTATCAATAACTTTTTTCAACTGGGCCATCTCAATCGCTTTTTCCAATTCCTCTTTTCTCGTCGATAAATCCATAGTAATGTTATTCCTAATTGTATTATTAAAAATTTCTGGATCTTGGGGAATCAGAGTTATTTCTTTTTTTAATTTATCAAAACCATTATTAATAAACTCGCCATTAACAAATAAATTTCCTTTATCTGGGGAATAAAGTCCACGCATCAATGCTAACACAGTACTTTTTCCGCAACCACTTTCTCCTATCAATGCAATCTTTTCCCCTCGCTGAAACTTCAAATTAACATTATCAACATGTTGCTCTTTACCTTCAACATCATAAGTAAAATTCATGCCTCTCAACTCAATTTCTTTCCAATCATAAGGAAGTTTCCCCCCAGTTTTTTCCTTCAGTTTATCAAAAGCTTCATCAATTGGATAAGCCCCCTCAACTCTCGCATCATAACGAGTAATCATTCCATAAAGTTCAGCAAATCTGTAAAAAGTATCTCCAACATTTCGTAGATAACCATATAATATATACAAAGTTCCAATTAAAATTGTTCCCGTTGCATAATATTCTGTATAAGACCTATAACTTAAAACTAAAACAACCATTACAGTAATTGCTAAACTTGCAAAACCCCACTTAAATTCATTTAACCAAATAGTTTTCTTAAATGTCTCACGACTTGCAATTAATTTATTATCAATTTCTTTTGAAACCGTTTTCTTTAACCTCAAAGTTATAACTGTACCAATATTACTCAAATAATCAAAAATCGCTGCAGATAATTTATTGCTGTATTTATTCAATTGCTTATAATACCCAATTAATTTTTTATCCAAAGTCATTAAAATAAATAAAACACTAAATGAAAAAATAAAAGCAAACAAAGCAATCTTAGCGTCGATAAAAAACAATATAATCAAAGAACCAAATATATTTAAGACCGCATAAACTAACTGGTGAGTTATCCCTTCTGAAAAAGATTCTATAGAACCTCTCCCACGATTTATTTTATCAATGGTGTCCCCCGAATGATGGTCCTTGTGCCATTTAAGTGGAAGTTCTAAAATTCTCCCAATCTTTGCATTAGTATAATTTCTATGAACAAAAAATCCAGTAGACTCCTCAAAAATTCTCGCTAAACCATGGAAAATCCAAAATCCAAGATTTAGAAAAAACAAAAGACTAATCATCATAATTAATTTCTTAAGTTCTACATCAGAAGTAATTGATTGCTGAATAGAATTAAACACATAACCAATCACAAGGGGATTCATTAAACTAAGAGCTCCAGCAATACAAAAAAGAAACATGTAAATAACAAAATGTTTTCTTCTAAAACCAAGATGTTTCCATTCGGTCACAACTAAATTAACAAGCGGGTTCCTTTTTCGTTTTTCATTAGATTCATCTACCATATTAAATTAAAACAAAAAAAGACAAATTAGTTTATAAAACTTAACTTCAATTTTTTAAATAAACCCTCGAGAAAAAATTTTATGTTTCAACCCAACTTGCCATACCATGGGCTTTCTTATAAACATCAAAAATCAAAAAAGCTTTATCAATTGCCTCGTCCCTAGCAAGTCTTCTCAAATGCTCTTTCTCCAACCAACTTTCTTTTCTTATTTTTACTTTTTCCTTACTCTTTTTATCTTTTGGTTTTTCTTTTTTATTATAATGCCCAATCAAAGCCAAAAAAGGATTTTCCCCCTCAAAGGTTTTTTTCTCTTCTTCTTTTGGCCCGTTCTCTGCATCTTTTAAAAATTCATCAATGTCTTCCTGAATTTGTTTTAAACTATCTTCAGTAATATCTTGAATCAATCTTAACCCCTCTGTTAAATCCTCATCCTCCATAAACTCGTCAAGTTTTTTCAATTCATCTTCATTCAGTGCATAAGAAGTAAAATGAACCTCTGTTCTTCCCCCAAAGGTATAATCCCCTCGCTGAGAAAACTTTTGAGGAATTCCTCTAAAATAAAAATCAATTAAAACAACTCCAAAATAATCTCTTTTGAAAACACCTTTTTTTTGTAATCTCTCAGAACCCGCAGGCATATTTTCATCATAAACAGCGTCGTGAATATTAATTTTATTTTTGCCAATCAAACTCAATTCCAGCAAAATAGAATTAAAAGATTTAATTAAATCAGGATTTCTTCCTTGCTCTCTCATTTCTAATTCTTCTGCAGCTTTCAAATACGGCCGTGCCCACCGAGTATAAAGTTTCAAAGTATTAACCTGACTCTTCAAATAATTAACTTGAATCTTATATCTCTTCCGCAACTCACTTTCTGAATGACTCAACCAAATATTAAATTCTCTAATCCTACCTTTCAAAATTCTCTTAACACGGTCATTTAAATCAATTTGATTTCCATTTAAATCTTTCAATGATTCGTCTTGAACAACCAAAAAACCATCCAACAAAGTTTGAAAACCCGCCTGCCCCAGAGCCATTGCTTTCACCGAAGAATTACCTTTTTGAATATCTACTTTATCTAACCAAAGCTGTTTGAGAGTCAGCATAGAAGCTTCCTTAGTATCTTTATCTTTTACATGGGAGTCATCATAAGTTTTCAACCTAATTTTAAAATCCCTTAAATCATAAACTAATTGCAACACTCCTCGCAAAACCATATAAATATCTCCAACAATCTTTGTCCCTTGCTGTTGCATCTGAGATTTCTTTCCTCCCATTTCACTAAAATGCCCTGACCCTGGCGATGCAGAAAAATTATCTTGATATTTTTTCGGGTTCATTCCAAAATCATTCATCAATTTAAGAATAAAAAAATAAACGGGTTCCATCTGTTCTGTCGCAGAATCGTAAACCAATTGGTGATGCGTTATTGATTTTGGTTTAACTTTATCCACAGGAATCTCGTCGATAGTTTTATACTCTTTCAACAACTCTTTACCATTTTCTGCATAGAGCAGAGGATTAACCTTTCCCATAATTTGCTGCATTAAAAAATCCACCATTTTACATTATAAGTAAAGAAGAATAGTTTAAAAAATCTTTCTAAGAACCAGTATCTCAGATAGTTATAAATGGATTTTGGAATTCCTAATTATTTGGGGCGGTGGGGCGGGGGTAAGGGCGGGTTTTCGGCGACAGCCGAATTTTGTGGGAATCTGAATTCCAAAATAACAAAAAGTCATCGGAGATACTGAGAACAACAAAATATAAAAACAACTTCTTCCCCTATAAATCATGGGTTGGTTTGGAAAAAAAGACAAGGTAATTGATTTAAGTGCTAAATACAAAAGAGACCAAGAAAAAATTGCAGATATCCAACAAGAACAAACACCTATTTCTCCAACATCTTCTTACACAAATGCAAGTTCAGAAGGCCTAGGTTTTTTCGGAGCAATAGCAAATTCAATTTCAAACTCCCAAGACAAAACACCAGAATCCTCAAGCACAATTGATTTCGCAGAGGCAGATGAAAGAAAAAGAAGGTTAGCCAAAAGACTTTCAGATATGACTGAAAAAATCGAAGATTTATCAAATCAAATTTATCATTTACAGCAACGGATAGAAGTCGTAGAAAGAAAAAATGATGTTAATCGATTTGAATAGATTAAAAACCAAGATTAATAAACAACAAAATCAATAATATAATATGCCACAAAGAGGAGAAAAACCAGTGTCTTTAGAAGAATATGCAACTCAATTAGGAATTAGTTTAATAACTAAAGCACACCCGCAATTTAGAGGAAGTGAAGAATATATTTTAAACCACATTGATAAAAAAGGACTTGAAGAAAAAATAGAAGCTATTCAAAAAAATATAAATCCAAATTTATCTCCAACAAAAATAAATGAATATCTTACAAAAGAAATTTCTGATTATGTAGCTTCTGGTTCTTTTTTAGACTCACTCGGACAACAAACTATTTTAGGAAAAGGTCTCGAGGGAAAAACTAATTTTCTTTCAAAATTATTCTCTGGTTCAAAAACAACAGGCCAAAAATATTTAACAAACACGATTAATGCATTTAGAGAAATGTATTCATTATTAAAAACAGGAGATTATGCCCAACATATGCCTGAACTTGCACAAGCTGCAGTAACAATAAATAACATGGGATTTTTAAATTCAGCGATAGATACCCTGGCATATCATGGAATGATGTCAAAAAGAAAATACACTGCTCTCAAGAAAAGCCTTAGAGAAGGAATTACAGAAACATCAAAGGGTGCAATGGGAATGATAGAACAATATTTAACTCCTCAAGCCGCACCAGCAACACAAGTAGCCGCAGTCTTTGGAATCGTCGGGTTATTATTAATAATTTTCTCAGGCATAGAATTAACAGGTGCCAGCATCGGAGCAATCACCCAACCAACAACAGGATTAATAACTGGCATTGTCTCTTCTGTAATCTCAGGAGTTTTATTTCTCAAGAGAAGGTTTGCATAAACCCCTAAAAATCTCAATTAAAAAGCTACATGAATTAATTTGGATAGTTAAGAATTTTAATCTCTAAAATAATTAAACCTCCTATTAGAAATTTTTACCCTTAACAGCTTCTTCTCAGCGAACAATTTGACAAAAGTCAATTGTGAGCAATCAATCCTACGAATGAAAAGGGGAGCAATATTTATTAACTAAAATTCCCTTTAATAAATTATGATAACATCAAAAAAAATCCGCGCCTATGCTTTAAAAAATTCAATCCATTACAACGGAAAAGCAAACCCTAGTGCAATTATTTCTGCACTATTCAACGAGGGTCTAAAAAAAGAAAAAGTAAAAGACATTATGCCTGAAATTCAAAAAGTAATTAAGGAAATTTCCAAACTTTCCCTCGACAAGCAAAAAAAAGAATTTGAAAAACTTGAAAAACAAATTTCAGAAAGAGAAGTTCGCGAAGGTTTGCCAGAATTACCAAATGTTCCAAAATCAGGAGTTATAATGCGATTTGCCCCGTCACCATCGGGCCCACTCCACATTGGCCACATAATTTCAAATATGACTTCTTCAATGTATGTAAAAAAATACAAGGGAAAATTCTGTGTAAGAATTGAAGACACAAATCCAGAATCAATTGACCCTAAAGCTTATGCAAACATAAAAAAAGATTGCGACTGGATTTTTGGGAATGTAGCAGAATATATAATTCAATCAGACAGAATGAAAATTTACTACAACTATGCCGAAAAATTAATTAATAAAAAATCAGCTTATGTCTGCACTTGCTCACAGGAAAAGTTCAAAGAATTTTCTAACTTCAAACAAGATTGTCCTTGCAGAAATAATGACTTAAAAGAAAATTTATACCGATGGAAAAAAATGTTAGACAAAAAAGGTTATGCAGAAGGTCAAGCTGTTTTAAGATTCAAATCCGACATGAAAAACCCAAATCCTGCAATGCGAGATTTTCCTTTAGCAAGAATCAATGAAACAAAACACCCTCGACAAAAAAACAAATATCGTGTTTGGCCTTTAATGAATTTATCTGTCACAGTCGATGACATTGAGTATAAAATGACACACATCATTAGAGGTAAAGACCATGCTGATAATGCAAAAAGGCAGAAAATGATTTACAAAGTTTTAGGATTAGAAAAAAAATTCCCTTGGACATTTTTCATGGGAAGAGTAAAATTCACAGATTTAGATTTATCAAAAAGAAAAATCGCTGCAAAAATAAAACAAGGCGAGTATTCTGGATTTGATGACATAAAACTTCCAACAATCGCTGCATTAAAAAAACGAGGATACAAACAAGAAACATTCGCGAAATTCGCAGAACAACGAGGGCTAACAGAAGTTGACAAAGTAATTAGTCAGAAAGATTTTTTTGAATTATTAGATAATATACAAAAAAAATTTAATTATTTGTAAATATTTTTTCTATGGCCGACTTCTAAAACATAAACCACTAATAATTTATTTTGTATATCCAAGATTATCCTATATTCTCCAACCCTTAAAGAATAAAAAGAATTTCCAACAAGTTTTTTTACAAAATGATGGGGCCTAATTCTTATTCTTTCTAGACTATTAAAAATTCTTTCTTGTAACAAAGAGTCTAACTTATCAAATTGATTTTTAGCTTTTTTATGGAATACAATCGAATACATTATAATCCCATTTCTTTTTTAATTTGTTCAAGAGTTACAAAATTCTTATAACCATTTTTCTTAATATCTTCTTCTATCTCTACAAGATTTCTTTTAGTTTCCTCAGAAAGTTCCATAGTATCTTCAATTAAATCAAATATAACCTCCTCAAAAGTATCTCTGGGATGGAGCTTTCTCGCAACAAGAATATCCCGCAAATCTTCACTAATTTGGATTGTTGTTACCATAGTAGACTATCGTAAACTATAGTTTATAAATTTTTCTAAATCGCCAAAACCAACGAAGAAATAAAATTCCCCAACAAACTAATCCACAAATTAATATCTAAACGAGATGTTGCATCTTTCCAAATAGAACTCCCGTCTTCAATATCAATTCTACTTGTATTAATTGTTGAATTAATCAAACTCAAATTTTATAAATAACTTTTCACTAATACAATTAATGAAATTAAAATTAAAGCCAATAATAAATCAAATAATGAGCATATTAAAAAAGAGGGGTTTTATATTCAGAGAATGAAGGGAGACCACATAATTATTAATAGAAATCCTTCTCTAAAAAGACCGATTGTTTTAGTCAATGAAAAAAGATTGAGCAATGCAGTAAGATTAAACCTTTTAAAAGAATGCAAAGAATCAGGCATTGATATAATTAAATTAAAAGAATTATTTTAAAGCAACATCCTTGATATTAAAGGAACATTAGATCTTTCCTTAATAATTTGTATAATATTCTCTTTCTCTTGAGGAACTTCTTCAAAATATAATTCAAGTGCTTGTTTAAGCCTATCTTTAGCTTCTTCAACTGTATTTCCTTGTGTAACTACATTAGGAACTTGCACCGCACTAATACTATATACTTTTGATTCACCATATCCTTCAGGCACAATAACAATATCTAATTCCATATTTTATTAAAGATCTCTCTATTTTTAAAATTAACTATACTAAAATAATTCCCAAACTCCCCACCAATCTCCTAATCAAAGAAATCCACAAACTAATTTGAATCTTTGAATTAATATCTTTCCAAATAGAACTTCCATCTTCAATCCAAACAGCACTTGTATTAATTGTGGTATTAATTAATATTAAAGTTGAATTAACCATTGTTAATGTTGAATTTCCAGAAATCTGAAATGTTGCGCAATTTACATAGAAAGATTTAAATAAATCAATTACCACACCAGTACTATGGTAATGGATACTTTACAAATAAGAATAAGTCCTGGTTTAATTAAAACAATAGATAAATTTGTAAAATCAGGGATTTATGCAAATAGATCAGATGTAATAAGAGATGCTGTTAGAAGATTTGTTTGGGAAAAAGAAGTTGGGAGCATTACAAATAAAGGAAATGCTGTTAGAAAAATAAGAAAAATAAGAAAAAAATTATCAAAAGGAAAAATAGATTTAAATGAAATAAATAATTTATAATAATTGTTCTGGTTTTTTTGCTATAACAGAAAATTTCTTTGAAGTTTTTAAAAGCTTTTTATCCCGTGTAATCAAAATTGAATTTGTTTTTTTAGCCAATAACATATGAATAATATCATAAAAACTTAATCTATAATTTGAAGCTCTTTCGATTTTTCTTGCTTGATTAAATTCCTCTAAAGACAATTTTATCCTTATAAAATTAGGAGAAATTTCAAACAATCTCATCTTATTATTAAATTCTTTTTCACTCAGAATAAATTTTAATTCTTTTAATATAAAACCCGAATAATAAATTATAAAACTTTTCTCAAATTTCTCAAAAAAATCTTTAGCAAATTTCCAATAAGGAACCCCAAATATTTTATTTCCTTCTTTTTGCCAAAGATTAAGATAAATACAAGTATCAACATAAAAAGATTTTTGATTCATCAAAAATAATAAAATCTAATCTACTTAAATCTTATCACACAAAAACAATCACCAAACTTCCAACAGTTATCTCATTAAAAAAAAGAGGATACAAACCAGAAACATTTACAAAATTCGCAGAACAGCGAGGGATTTCAGAGGTTGATAAGGTAATTAGTCAAAAAGATTTCTTTGAAATATTAGATAATATACAAAAAGGAATTTAATCTTTGGATTAATTAATTTTTAATCTCTATTTCCCTCGCTAAAATTGTTTTTCTTGGTTGATTATCTTTATTGGGATAATCAAATTGATCATAAACCACCAAGAATTTATCTCTACCAGTTGCAACAAGACCTGTATAACCGCTTGTCCTTGTCTGAATTTTTTGCTCTTGAACCAAGGTTGTTAATTCACAAAATCTCTTGCCCAGCCCCCCACGATCAAATAAAATATGTGCACCTGGACGTCCAAAAGATAAAACATTCACCCCATTTTCTAATTTAAGTATGTTAGGCAATACCCCAAAAGGATGAACTTCTTTTAAGTCTTCCCATGTTCTTCCATTATCTTTAGAAATAGTTTTATACAATGGACCCAAATTTGAACAAGTTGTACGAACCATTGCAAGAATAGAATTATCTCTTAATTCAATTATATTCGGCTCTCCAAAATGAATCTTCCGATGCAAATCTTTAGCAATTATTCCTCTAAGATTCCAAGTTGAGCCCCCATCAGAAGAACCCAAACACCAACTCTGTTGCTTCTTTAAACGAATATCTCTGTTTTTTTCTTTCAAACGATAACCATAAAATGCTGCCAAAAAAGAATTATCTGAAAGTTTTATTGTATTCATATTTCTAAACCAATGCATTACTGCATAATTCTCTCCAGGAGGATCATAACTAATAATTCCTGCTTCTAAATCATTTATTCTTGCTCTTCTTTTATTCCATAAGGAATCCTTTAATTCTTTCTCCATAAAAAACCACGCCCCACTATTTTCAAGAACCCCCCCCATCTCCAAAGGATCCCTAACATGATAGCAACCCCCATAACCATGATCAACGCACCTAATAACTGGGGGCAACACGTCTCTTTCAAGATTTATCACTGGAGGATGTTTTAAATAAAATAAGTTTTCACCACTATAACCAATAGAACGATGCCCTAAAGAATCTACTACTTCGCGAGACTCACCCCAGGTGTTCCCACCATCTTTAGAAATATAAACTGCTGGAGACAAATGCTTATCTGCAGAATCAAGAGAAGCACTATCTACAAATCTTTGAAAAGTAAGAGTTAATCTATCTGGGTTTAATCTGGCTATTGTTGGGAATTGATACTCCCCCCAAGGGTGTTCTTTTTTATCAGATTGAGAAACCACGATTTCTTCACCAACCCTGATCCTCGAACCATAACAACCAGGTAAACAAAAACCAACAGCAGTCCCAAATCCTGCTGCGATTAATTTTCTTCGAGTTGATTTAGTTTCTAAAATATTCATAAATTCATCACAAAAACTTGCCTTAAAAACTTTCCTATGTCAAAACAATTCCCAAACTACCAATAAAATTTCTTAACAAAGAAATAAACAAACTAATATCTAATCTCGATGTCGCATCTTTCCAAATAGAACTTCCATCTTCAATACCGACACTGCTTGTATTAATTGTTGAATTCACCAAAGTCAAAGTAGAACTCTCTGAGACCATCAAAATATCTGCGCCACATTCAATTGCCTCATTTGTGTATGTTGTATTTGAGGTAATTGTGCATGTTGTGGAAGCCACAGCATAACTAACACTCAAATTAAACACTTCACTACTAGAAGTCTGACTCAAAGAATCAGTACAATCCACATTCCATAACCAATCTCCATTAGACAAATTCATGCTCAAAGTTTGATTTGTATCTTTTGTAACTGTCGACGAGGAATTATGATATCCTATTTGCGCATTGTATAAATCTTCAATCTCAGAAGCTGAAAGAGAACGATTCCATATAGCTACTTCGTCTATTGAACCATTGAAGAATTGCCCATTTGGAGCAGTTGCATTTCCATTTGTTCCTAAAAAAACATATTTCCCAGACTGTTCTACAACATTCCCAGAAACATGGACAGGAGTAGAGCTTATAACTCCATTTAAATAGATTATTATGTCAGAACCATTATAAACCCCCGTAATTAAATTCCAAGAATTTATAGTTACATTTGTATTTCCATAAACCTCCATCCATGAATTTGTACCATTTTTTATCCCTAGTAAGGGGGTTCCATAGTGACCAATAGCATCAGCCCAACCATCAAGAGCATAACTCCAATCTGTTGAACCAAAATTAGATTTAGTTACTACTTTCATTGCTTTCTTAGAAGTAGGCTTTACCCATGCAGAAATAGTTATTTGATTTAAAACGTCCGAAGAACTTCCACTTCCCGTGACTACATAATCATTCACCCCATCAAAACTTCCAGCATGACTTCCTAACTTACTAGATGTTGTAAATGTAGCTCCTGTTGCAGTTCCATCATTACTTTGTCCTGAGTAATCGTTCCAAGCATTATTCATATGCATCAACAAAACATTTCCAGTCATATTCATATTATTAGATGTTGCTTGATTATCAGGGCATTCAACACCAGGAACACTCAAATTACAATAACTAATGCTATTTGCCGACGAAACATTATATGTAAACACAACATCATTACTTGAAGTCCATTGTGAATTATTCGACGGGAAAACAAGAGAAACCGCAGGAGCTTCTTGAGAACCATAATCCAAACTTACATTATACAACTCAGGTGTTAAATCACCAGAACCATTTGAAGTAAAAGCAAATTTATATTGGAAATATTGGTTGTCCACTAAATCAGAAATATTTGTGTAAGTTGAATCTGTATAAGTTCCATTCCATGTTTCAGTATCACAAAGTGCATCGTCACACGAACGAACAGAAAGATTTAATGCAACTGCTCCTCTAAGATAAATATTCTGAATTTCCGATGCTGAAAGTGAACGATTCCAAATTGCTACTTCATCTATTGTTCCGTTGAAATATTGACCATTCAAATCCTCAGCCCCAATACCAAAATTGTAATCTGTTCCATCCTTTGGAAGTGTTGTATCTGAAACAGAAGAATTTGATAAAATTCCATCTAAATATACATTTATTCCATTTGCAGTATCCCAAGTTATAGCAACATAATACCAAGTATCTTTAACCCATTGGCGGTCAAAGGTTAGTACTTTGTATCCTTGATTATTTGCTTCATAATCAAAACGAAGTATATTATTCAAAATAAATAAATAAAATCTCTCTTCACCATTAACATTTATCTTACTAAAAATTGCTTGAATAGCTTCTGCATCACCGTTTGACTTAAACCATGTAGAGAAAGTTAAATTATCTGGGACAACATCTAAAAATGTTGGATGATAAACCCAATCATTCACCCCATCAAAACTCCCTGCATGAGAACCTAATTTAGAAGATGTTGTAAATGTAGCACCATCAGCAGTCCCGTTATTTCCAAAACCACTTGCATCTGTCCATGCATTATTCATATGCATTAACAAAACATTTCCTGTCATATTTGCCCCACCTAAAGTTGTTTGTAATTCGTCCTCTTGACTGTCAGGCAATTCTTCTTGATAAGGAACTCCTGGTGTCCAACTCACATTGTTAAAACCCCGTTCAGAACCAAAATCAACAATTTCTGAGAC
>Ga0268285_1001352_pt1 | contig 11929 bp, 11 predicted proteins | sample saktaG_2_FD_190144 | JGI IMG/M metagenome (GOLD analysis project Ga0268285, IMG submission 190144) | Saline water microbial communities from Sakinaw Lake, British Columbia, Canada - sak_2013_06_06_120m | ecosystem: Environmental > Aquatic > Non-marine Saline and Alkaline > Saline ... | reverse complement strand
CGCCTTTAGTATAAATATTTTACTCCACTATTTTCAAAGTAAGAGAGTGTAAACTTAAAATATGGATAAATTAATATTTAAAGTTAGAGATTTAAAAAAAGTTTATAATAATAAAATTGTATTAGATATAGAAAGTTTAAATTTTCAAAAAAGAAAAATTTATGCTATTATCGGCCCAAATGGGTCGGGTAAGACTACTTTACTTAATATTTTAAATTTATTAGAGAAACCAGATGAAGGTCAAATATCTTTTTCTGATCGAGAGATTAACAATAAATCAAATTCTAATATCTTAGAGAGTCGAAGGAGAATGACTTTAGTAAATCAGGATCCTTTCTTATTTCATTCTACAGTCTATGATAATATTGCCTATGGATTAAAAATAAGATCGATCCCTTCTGAAGTTCAAAAAAGTAGAATTAGAAATGCTTTAAATATAGTAGGGCTTTCCGGTTTTGAAAATAGAAGAGCGCACCAATTATCGGGCGGAGAAGCTCAACGAGTGGTAATTGCCAGAGCTCTAGTGATAGAGCCAGAAGTTCTTTTTTTAGATGAACCTACAGCAAATATTGATCAAAAGCACGTAGATGTAGTGGAAAGAATGATTAAAAAAATAAACAAAGAGATTAAAACTACCGTAATATTTACTACTCACGACCTTTACCAGGCATATCGTTTAGCTGATGAGGTGATTTCCCTTTTGGATGGTAAAATTATTAAACAAGTTCAGGACAACCTTCTTTGGGGAGAAATAGTAGAAGAAGATGGTTCGAAATGGTTCAATGTTGTAGAAAATATTAAATTTGCTGTAGTAACTGAAAAAGTTGGACCGGCACATATTTCTATTGACCCAAGAGATATCATATTGTCTTATAAACAGTTTCAATCCAGTGCCAGAAATTCCTTTTTAGGGAAAATAACCAAGATTATTGAGCAGAATCATTTGGTAAAACTGGAAGTAGATATTGGAATTCCTTTAGTGACAATTATTACCAGAGAATCATTTCAAGATATGAATCTCAATCTGGGAAGCGAAGTTTGCCTAACCTTTAAAGCTTCGGCAGTAAAATTATATTGACTTTTAAAAACGAGATATTTGTAAAACAATATATAAACAATGAATAGTTAGGAGATAAATAGCAAATATGGTAAAACCCTTATTTAGAGTTAGTACTCCCCAAGAGGTCATTACGGTGCTAAAAGATCATTTAAATTTAAAGGAGATAACCCAGTACAACATAGAGGAAGTCGATATTAAAATAGCCTTACATAGGTTTTCAGCGGAAGAGATAGTTGCACCCGCTAATCTGCCTGGTTTTAATCGTTCTACCATGGATGGTTACGCTATTTGGGCAGAAGATTCTTTCGGAGCGACTGATAGTTTACCTTCCTATTTGAAGATTATAGGAGAAATAAAGATGGGTGTTAACCCTAAATTTAAGATCAACCCTGGAGAAGCGGTAAAAATATCCACCGGAGGTATGCTCCCTGAAGGAGCGAATGCGGTGATGATGTTAGAATATACCGAGCAGATTGATGATTTAACCATTGAAATAAGAAAATCGATTTCTCCCTGGGAAAATGTAGTCCGAGAGAATGAGGATCTAAAAACAGGAGAAATTATATTAAGAAAAGGGCACAGATTACGTCCACAGGATATAGGAGTTTTAGCTGGAATAGGGAAAACTAATATCAAAATCTATAGGAAACCAAAAATTGCTATTATTTCAACGGGCAATGAAATAATCCCAGCTGAAGGCGAACCTCGAATAGGGCAGATAAGAGATATAAATTCTTACACCCTTGGAGCTTGCATTGAAGAGGCAGGAGGGGTTTCTGTTTATAGGGGAATTATCAAAGATGAAGTTATTCTATTGGAGCAGGAGATAAAAAAGACTATCAAAGAAGATAAGGCAGAAGCGGTAATTATTTCTGGAGGAAGCTCAGTGGGGGTAAGAGATGTTACCTTAGAAGCGCTTAATAGGTTAGGAAAACCCGGTGTGTTGATTCATGGAGTATCAGTAAAACCGGGGAAACCCACCATACTTGCCATAGCTGACAATAGGCCGATATTTGGCTTGCCCGGTCATCCGGTTTCAACGATGATAATCTTTGACCTTTTTGTACGACCTTTGATTAGCTGGTTACAGGGTGGAGAATATAATTATAATTTTGCCAAAGAAATAGAAGCAGAGCTGACCTGTAATATAGTTTCAGATTCGGGAAGAGAAGATTATGTGCGGGTATTTGTATATAAAGAAGGTGAAAAATATTATGCCGAACCTATTCTGGGGAAATCAGGATTAATTTCTACCATGGTCCGGGCTTCAGGTTTGATAAAGATAGGATTAAATATTGAAGGATTGGAAAAAGGTAGTAAAGTCATGGTTAGATTATTTTAACATTTAACACGCCTCACCGTGTTAAATCAAATAAACATGAGGTATCATATCTTGACTATATTAAGCTAAAAACTTAAAGCTAAAAGCGAAAAACCATAATTCAAAACTCTTAACTAGTCGATAGTGAATAGTCGTTAGTCGTTAGATTGAAATAAAACATACAAAATAAATTAGTTAAATAGTACAATTCTAATAATTTATTAACCAATTAACCAGATAACCAATCAACGAATCGAGACATATATTTAAATTTTAAATTTTTAGCTATGGTTTTGCGTTTTGCGTTTTTCGTTTTACGCTATACGATATACTAGCGACTATTCACTGACGACTAAATAGCGACTAATCAGGAGGAGGGAATGGCTTGAAGAGAAATATTTATTTAAGTAAATTAACTTTAAAAGAAGCTCAAGAAAAATTTTATAGAGCTTTATTAAAATATAAACTTACCCAGCCTCTGAAAGGGGAATCGGTTTCTACCGAAGATTCTTTAGGACGGATTACCGCAGAACCAATTTTTGCCAGGATATCTTCTCCTTATTATCAGGCAGCAGCTATGGATGGGGTAGTGGTCAGAGCAAGGGATACTTACGAAGCTTCCGAATCTTCTCCTATTACTTTAAAGATTAATCAAGATTTTCATTTTATAAATACCGGTAATCCCATACCTTTCGGTTTTGATGCAGTTATAAAGATTGAGGATATAAATCCTTTGAGTGAGTTTAAAGGAGATAAGAATAAAAATATTTCTAATGATTCTACCGATGATTCAAAAGAAGAAAATATTAAAGAAATAAAAATATTTTCGGCAGTTTCTCCAGGGCAGCATGTTCGTAATATTGGGGAAGATGTAGTTGCTAATCAATTAATCATCCCGATAAATCATCGGATCCGCCCGTTAGATATCGGAGCTTTATTGGCAGGAGGAGTAAACCAACTTTTTGCCCGCAGAAAGCCCAAAGTAGCAGTTATACCTACGGGTAATGAATTGATTCCACCAGGGGAAGAAATTAGTCCTGGTAAAATTATTGAATATAATTCTAAAATAATTAAAGGTCTGATTTATGAGTGGGGAGGAAAGGCAAAAGTATACGAAATTGTTAAAGACATCCCTGTAGATTTAAAGAGAATTTTGCTTGAAGCTGCTTCACAAAATGATATTGTAGTGGTTCTTGCCGGCTCCTCTGCCGGTTCTAAAGATTTCACTTCCGAGGTTGTCAAAAATATAGGTGAGGTTTTAGTTCACGGAGTGGCTATTATGCCGGGGAAACCGACAATTTTAGGAATCATTGATAATACTTCTTTTATCGGGCTTCCCGGTTATCCGGTCTCAGCGATTATCTCTGCGGAACAATTTTTAAAACCTTTAGTTTTCCATAAATTAGGCTTGATTGTAAAAAGGCGAGAAGAAGTTAAAGTCCATATGGCCCACAAAGTGGTCTCCCGTTTAGGAGATGAAGAATTTCTAAGAGTAAAATTAGGAAATATAGATGGGAAAATAATGGCTTATCCTCTTTCCCGAGGAGCGGGAGTGCTTACTTCTTTGGTAGAAGCAGATGCCCTGATTCGTATTCCCTTACTTAAGGAAGGGGTAGATTTTGGAGAAGAAGTAGAAGCCGAACTTTTAGAAGATTTAAATAAAATAAAGAACAACATTATTGTGACCGGGAGTCATGATTTAGTTTTGGATATTTTAAGGAATGAATTACAAGAAGAGTTTTCTGATTTTAATTTGGTGTCTTTTAATGTAGGAAGCATGGGAGGGTTGTTAGCTTTGAAACAAAAAAGAACTCACCTTGCCACCACTCATCTATTGGATCCGGAGAGTGGAGAATATAATTTCCCCTATATAAAAAAGATGCTTCCTCGGAGAGAATTAGTAGTTGTGAATCTAACATACCGAGAACAAGGGATAATGGTAAAAAGAGGAAATCCAAAAAATATCAAAGGAATAGATGATTTAGTTAGAAAGAATATAAAATTTATTAATAGACAAAAAGGGTCAGGAACCAGAGTTTTGTTGGACTATCTATTAAAAAAGAAAGGCATTAATCCTTTAGATATTCAGGGTTATTCTAAGGAAGAGTACACTCATTTAATGGTAGCTTCTGCCGTAGCGGAAGGGAGCGTAGATGCAGGTCTGGGGATTTTGTCTGCTGCAAAAGCCTTCCACTTAGATTTTGTACCAGTGGCAAAAGAAAGATATGATATAATTATACCTAAAGAATATTACTCTTCTTTAAAGATTAAAAAATTATTGACTATTATTAGATCGGAAAAATTTAGGAAAAAAGTCTTGAGTTTGGGTGGATATGACCTCTCTCAGAGTGGAAAGGTAATAAAAGAATGAATAAACTGATAGATAATTTTGGCAGAGAAATTTCCTATCTTCGGGTTTCTATTACCGATCGATGTAACTATAGGTGTATTTACTGCCAATCTGAAAAAGAATTTGAATTTATTCCTCACCAAGAGATTTTAAGATTTGAGGAGATAGTGGAAATTGTACAAGAGGCAGTAAACCTGGGAGTAACTAAGGTTAGGATAACTGGCGGAGAACCATTAGTTAGAGAGGGGATAGTAGATTTTATAAGACACCTAAGGAAGATAAATAAATTAGAAGACATATCTTTAACCACTAACGGTTTTTTTCTTCCTGAATATGCCGAAAAATTAAAAGACGCTGGACTGAATCGAGTAAATATTAGTTTAGATTCCTTGCAGGAAGAAAAATATAAAAAAATCACTCGAGGGGGAAGTTTAGAAAAAGCATTAAAAGGAATCGATTCTGCTTTAAAGGCAGGATTATTGCCTATCAAAATTAATACCGTACTAATTAGGGGAATTAACGATGATGAAGTAGAAGATTTTGTAAGATTAACTCTAGAGAGACCATTAAATATTCGTTTTATTGAATTTATGCCCTCTGGGGAAGAAGAAATAAATGAATTTGAAGATAAATTTATTTCGGTTCAGGAAATAAAAGAGAAACTGATAAAGAAATATTTACTAAATCCTATAAAAATTAGTACTGCAAATGGACCGGCGAAATATTACCAGATTAAAGGTGGTCAAGGTACTATAGGTTTTATTACTGCCTTGAGCCAGCATTTTTGTAAAACCTGTAATCGGATAAGGCTAACTTCCGAAGGTAAACTAAGACCATGCCTTTTCTCTAATAAAGAAATCGATATTAAGAAGGCGATTAGGAAGTTGGCAAGAGATAAAAATGAAGGATTTCTAAGAAAGAAAATTATAAGAGATAAGTTAAAAGAGGTCGTTAAACTAAAACCAGAAGGTCATAAATTAAATATAAAAAATCAAGAAAATTTATCTTTTCATATGTCCCGAATCGGGGGTTAACAAATAAAAACGGAAGGTAAGTTGTGGATAATGAATAAAAAAATAAAAGGAAGAATTTTGGCAGTATGCCAAAGCAGAGAGAAAGGAACAGTAAAAAAAGATATAGGTTCAGGAGTATTAATAGAAAATTATGGCTTGGAAAATGATGCTCATGCTGGAGAATGGCATCGCCAAATTAGTTTGTTGGGAATAGAAAGTATTAATAAAATGGAAGATAAAGGTTTTGAGATTAAATTTGGTGATTTTGCAGAGAATTTAACTACTGAGAATATTGTTTTACCCAAATTACCTCTCGGGACAAAATTGGCAGTAGGAGAAAGTGTGTTGCTGGAAGTAACTCAAATAGGGAAAGAATGTCACCATAATTGCGAAATTAGGAAAAAAATTGGGGATTGTGTAATGCCCCGAGAAGGAATATTCGCCCGAGTCTTAAAAGGTGGTAAAGTAAAGACCGGAGATTGCATTGAGTTATTATAAAAGCGATAAACATGAATATTATTCCCTATTTGACTAATAAAGACTGCAATAAGAAAGAGAAATTTTTAGCTGGTGTTTATTTCTTAAACCAGCATTTTAATAGAATTGAAAACTTATCTTTTAAAATGTTTTAAATCGGAGGCTGATAAATAAAAAATGAAAGAAAAAGAACTAAACCATTTTAATAAAGAAGGTAGAGCGCGTATGGTAGATGTAGGTGAAAAAAAGGATACTATGAGAATAGCTATCGCTGAAGGAGAAATAATAATGCAGCCCTCTACTTTAAAAATGATTAAAGATAGAAAAATTACCAAAGGTGATGTTTTAGGAGTAGCTCAAGTTGCTGGCATTATGGCTGCTAAAAAGACTAGTGAAATTATTCCCATGTGTCATCCTTTATTATTAACCAGTATTAATATTAGTTTTAAAATTGATGAAGGAAAAAACAGAATTATTATTCAATCCCATGTAAAGACCGTAGGGAAAACCGGAGTGGAAATGGAACCTTTAACTGCAGTATCCGTAGCCGCTCTTACTATTTATGATATGTGTAAGGCGGTAGATAGAGGAATGACTATTCAAGATATACATTTAGTAGAAAAATCCGGAGGGCAAAGCGGACATTATCAGGGCAAATCAAAAATGGGAGAGTAAAGATAATGGGAAGAAAACTGAAAGGTAAGATACTAGCCGTTTGTTGTGGAAAAGTCAAAAAAGAGAAGAAGATACCAATAAAAGAAGGGTTAATTATTAAAGATTGGGGTCTGGAAGGTGATGCCCATGCCGGTAAATACCATAAACAGATTAGTCTTTTAGGTCTTGATAGTATTAATAAAATGCGAGACCAAGGGGCGACAATAAATTTCGGTGAACTCTATGAGAATTTAGATGTAGAAGGAATAATTTTGTATAAACTCCCTATAGGTACTAAGCTAAAGGTCGGAGAGGATATTTTATTAGAGATGACTCAAATAGGAAAAAAAGATAGCTATTTTTTGGAAATTGATGGAAAAATAGTAAGCTCTATAATGACTAAAGAAGGAGTTTTCGCTCGCGTTTTAAAGGGCGGAAAAGTAAAAGTTGGCGATGTAATTGAGGTGGTTTCAGAATGATTAAAATTGGGATTTTAACTATAAGCGATAAAGGCTCGCGAGGAGAGAGAGAAGATCTAAGCGGAAAAGTAATCAAGGAAGTAATCAGGAAGATTAATGGAGAAGTTAAATATTATCAAATTATTCCAGATGAAAAGGATATTATTCAAGCAGAGTTGATAAAGGCAGTTGATAAATTACATCTCGATTTAATTTTAACTACCGGGGGAACGGGTTTAGGAAAAAGAGACGTCACTCCAGAGGCTACTTTGGCAATAATCGAAAAAGAAGTTCTGGGGATTAGCGAAATTATCAGAAGTGAAAGTTTCAAGAAGACCAACCGAGCGATATTATCTCGAGGGGTAGCAGGGATTAGAAAAGAAAGTTTAATCATAAATTTACCTGGCAGTCCTAAAGGAGTAAGAGAATCTTTAGAAATAGTATTAGAAGCGTTACCCCACGGTATAGAAATTTTAAAAGGTCAAGCTACTGAGTGTGGAAGAAATGATGAAGAAATTAGGTGAAAATTAATGAAAGTTATATTTTTAGGCACCAGTTCGGGCATGCCCACTTTGAAACGTAATGTATCTTCTATTGCTCTTATTTTTATTAATAAAAGTAAATTATGGTTATGGGATTGTGGAGAAGGAACTCAACAGCAGATTCAGAAAACATCTTTAAAGATATCTAAATTAGAGAAGATTTTTATTTCTCATTTACACGGGGATCATCTATTTGGCCTTCCCGGACTATTGGCATCCCGAGGTTTGAGGGGTGGAAAAAATCAGCAAAAAGTTCAAATATTTGGTCCGGAAAACCTTGATAAATATTTAAAAGAAACCTTAAATATAACCAAAACCTATATCCCTTATGAAATTGAGATAAAAATTATCCCGCCAAATTTATCAGCAGGGATTATCTGGGAAGATGAGGAGTATATAGTTCGATACATAGAAGTAAATCACAATATTAAAACTTATGCCTATTCTGTAGAAGAAAAAAAAGATAGGAGTCATTTTTTAATAGATAAAGCCCGCCGATTGAATATCCCTCCTGGCCCGATTTATCGTACTCTAAAAGAAGGCAAAACAGTTGAATTGCCCAATGGAAGAATCTTTCAGGGTAATGATTTTATAAGCGAAATTAAAAAAGGGAGAAAAATAGTCTTTTGTGGAGATACTACCTATTGTAAAAATTTAGTGAATCTGGCTAAAGGTGCTAATCTTCTAATTCATGAGACAACTTTCTCCCAACAGGAAGAAGACTTAGCTAAGAGAAATTTCCATTCGACTACCACAATAGCTGCTAAGAATGCTAAAAAAGCTCAGGTTAAAAAGTTGATAATAACTCACATTAGTCCACGTTATAGCTCGAATAATAAGTTGACAATAACCGAGAATGGTTTACTTGTTGAGGCCCAGAGCATATTTCCTGACACCATATTAGCAGAGGATTTTATGGAATATGAAATATAAGGATTATTGACGGGATATAAAAAGTTGTTAAAACACTTGAAATTTATCTTTTTTTAAGGTATGCTCTTTATGTTATAAATAAATTTTTCTCTTAATAGGGAAAATTATCTGATAAGACAATTAAAAAATTATTGGTCGATAATTACCTAGAAAATAAAAATTAAAGTGGTGTTGAATTTACACTTAATTACTCAATAAATTTTAAAATCGTTAATTATAATAGAAGGAGGAAAATGTAAAATGAAGGCTGTAGTTGATAAAGATTTATGTTCAGGGTGTGGATTATGCGAAGATACCTGTCCTGAAGTATTTGAAATGAAGGATGATATAGCGACAGTAAAGGTTAGCAAGGTACCAGATGATTTGATTGAATCATGCAAAGAGGCTGCTGATGGCTGTCCGGTAGAAGCCATAACTTGTGAATAAGATATAAGAAAAAGATAATATAGATAAAAAAGGAGCAGATTTTGTTTTGAATCTGCTCCTTTTTTATCTTACTGTTCGATTCATCGAATTCGTAATGAAAATGGGTCGGATAAATCCGATCCCTACTTTAAAAGCAATACTTTATACGAAAAAAGTTAAGATTTTTGAATTATGGTTTTTCATTTTTAGTTTTAAATTTTTAATTTAATTAGGACAAATTTTATTAATCCAAAACTATACGCTAAACGCTGTACGCTCGACGCTAGGTCTATTCACTATCGACTAATTTATATACTCTTGCTTCATAAGGACGTAGATATATATTTTTAATATCTTCTTTTTCTTCAATATCATAATTACTGATTAGCAATTTTTTATCTTTATAGTCAATGTCTTCCGGAAGATTAAAAATTGTTTGGCTGGAAAAGAAGTTAAGAATAATTAGTAATCGGTCTTTATTAAGAGTACGCAAATAACTATAAATATGTTCATCATCTTCCACGATAAGATGATAATCTCCATAGATCATAATTAAATTTTCTTTTCTAAGGTGGATTATTATTTGGTAATAATAAAATATTGAATTTGAATCTTTTAAATTATGGGCAACATTTATTTCTGGATAATTTGGGTTAACCTTAATCCAGGGCATGCCGGTAGTAAAACCAGCATAAGGACTATCATCCCATTGCATAGGAGTGCGGGCATTATCCCGACTTATTGGATGGATGGCTTCCATAATTCTTTCTTTAGGAAGACCCTTTTTGGTCATTTCACGGTAGAAATTTAGAGTTTCTATATCTCGGTAGTCTTCTATGTTATCGAAAGCAACATTCGTCATTCCAATTTCTTCGCCCTGATAGAGATAAGGAGTTCCCGGAAGGGTATATAGTAAAGTAGCCAACATTTTAGCTGATTCCACTCGGTATTTCTTATCATCACCGAATCGGGAAACCATACGGGGTTGATCATGGTTATTCATAAAAAGGCTGTTCCAGCCTTTTTCTTTTAAACCCTCATGCCACTTAGTAAAAATTTTTTTTAATTCAGTCAATTTCCATTCTTTAGACTTCCATTTATTTATAGGGTCATGGTCAATCTCCATCAATTCGAAATGAAAGACCATGTCAAGTTCATGTCTATCCCGGTTAACATACATGGCTGCAATTTGAGGTGGAGTCCCGGGGGTTTCTCCTACAGTCATAATGTCGTATTTTGAAAGCACTTTTTCGTTCATCTCTTGCAAGTATTCGTGAATACGCGGACCATTTAGAAAATAAGAGCTGCCATCTCCATATTTGTATCCTTCTATTATCTTTCCGTCGGGCAAACCGGGGACTTTAGAGAACAAATTTACTGTATCTATTCTGTAACCATCAATCCCCTTGTCTAACCACCATTTCATCATCTTGTAAATTTCTTCTCTTAGCCGAGGATTTTCCCAATTTAAGTCAGGTTGTTTTTTAGAAAAAAGATGTAAATAATATTCATCAGTAGTTTTATCATATTCCCACGCGGGACCGCCAAAAACGGAACCCCAATTATTGGGAGGTGAACCGTTTTTGCCCCTTCTCCAGATATAAAAATCTCGATAAGGGTTATCTAAAGAAGAGCGGGATTCTATAAACCAGGGGTGTTCGTCAGAAGTGTGATTTACTACTAAATCCATAATTAATTTCATGTCTTTTTCGTGTATTTCGGCTAACAATCTTTCCATGTCTTTCATTGTACCAAAATCATTCATAATATCCCGGTAATCACTGATATCATAGCCGTTATCATCATTAGGAGATTTATAAACCGGACATAACCAGATAACATCTATCCCTAAATTTTTTAAATAATCTAAATTTTGAATAATTCCGGGTAGATCTCCGATGCCATCTCCATTACTATCCTTAAAACTTCTGGGATAGATTTGATATACTACAGCCTCCTTCCACCATTTTTTCTTCATTTTATACCCCTTTTTATTTTTTAAAAATAATTGCTGTGTTTTGTATAATAAATTTTAATCTTATAGAAAGTATTATAAAGTATTGTTTAAAGTTTTTAAAGTAAAATCAGAAAAATATGATTTTTACACTACAAACCTAATTAAGTAAAAAAATACAATTAACCAAAAAGATATAGAGAGGTGCTGCTTTCCCTTGATTTATTTTCTTTTTCCTATGGTACTTTTCTTTGTTTTTACTCGATACTTAATACTATATACTTGATACTTTCCTTTAGGAATGTTGACAAAAATAGTCATAAATAATATAATTTTTTAGTAAAGTCAAATTAATTAAGGAGAAAAACCAATGAAATTATCAACTCGAGGAAGATATGCGCTTCGGGCGATGATAGATTTAGCCCAAATTCAATGTAACAATTTAAAACCGATTTCTTTAAGAGATATCTCCATAAGACAAGAGATTTCTCTGCAATATTTAGAACAGTTATTCAATAAATTAAAGAAAGCAAATTTAGTAAAAAGCACCAGGGGAGCAGGTGGAGGGTATTTGTTAGCTAAAGAAGCAGAGAAGATTAATGCCGGTGACATAATTAGAGCAGTGGAAGGGCCGATAGTTTTAGTGGACTGCATTTTAGCTGGTCAAAAAATTAAAAAAAAATCCCCAAAAAAATGTAAAAAAATAGAGGATTGTGCCATCAAGGTATTATTAGAGGAGGTAGCTAAGAAGATAAATCAAAC
>Ga0268285_1001345_pt1 | contig 11981 bp, 17 predicted proteins | sample saktaG_2_FD_190144 | JGI IMG/M metagenome (GOLD analysis project Ga0268285, IMG submission 190144) | Saline water microbial communities from Sakinaw Lake, British Columbia, Canada - sak_2013_06_06_120m | ecosystem: Environmental > Aquatic > Non-marine Saline and Alkaline > Saline ... | reverse complement strand
TGCCTCCTTGCTCCCAAAGCCCTGGGACTCCATGAAGCTGCCATCGAGGTAGCCATCCTTGGGCGGGAGAAAGCCCATAGCAAGGCCTGCTATAGGGCAGGTGAGGTCGTCCCTGCCGATGGCCAGCGTCCAGCCGTAGCGCCGCGCCATGCTGATTCCCTGACAGGCAGCAATCTTGAAGCCTAAATCCCGGGTGGGTATTCGCACCCGTTCGGGGAGCTCCTGCTCTGATTCACACATTCTAACTGCCAGGGGCATGCTCTGAGGCCGCACGTAACTCGTTAGCGCCTCGTTGGTCTGGTTTATATCCATGTTCTTCCTCCTTGTTTATTTTGCTAAAAGTATAGCAGCCCTGGTTCTCTGTTCAAGCGGTATTTCTCATTTCTTATTCGGCTGAGTGCGTATGGTATTGGTATAATAGCTCGCTTGTCAAACTGCTATAGATAATAATGTTAATGTTCTAAGATTTTGTCACCATCTAAGTATTCAGGGAAAATGTCACCGTATAAAGGGGAAGGTGTGGATTGGAGGGTAAGGAAAGATAAGAATCCTCCAAGGTCCTTGCCGCAACCCCACCGAGATTGCCACGGCACTCCATGCCTCGCAACGACACAAGACAACCACTGCAAGGAAGCAATCCCACATAACCCACATTGTCTTTGCGAGCCGAAGCTGCGAGGAGCAAAGTGACGAAGCAGTCAGCGAAGCAATCCCGGCGGATGAAGGGCTATGGGGCTAACTTAAGGTATCTTTGTAAAAAATGGCGGCAGCGGCAAGGGGCTACTTTTCCACCTCTTCTAATTCTTCCTGCTTATCTTGAGTCAAGTCTATGGTGTAAAAGTCGCTGCCCTCACCCGGCAGTATCATCAGAAATTCGGAGGTGTAGTCTACTGAGGCAACTGCTTCTTTAGTCTTGAACTCAAGCACATGCCCACCAGCATCCTTACCCTCTGTTAAGAAGTGCAGATGATACCCCGGTACATTAACCCCGCTAACATATTCAGGACACCGAAACCCCACAATAGTTCCCACGACATCGTTGAATTCAAAGATGGGCTGATTCCTGGTAACCTCAGCCAGCGGAGGATACGGCTTTTTCTGACCAGGCACACTTCTCGTCTTCATATAGCTGAAAGTGCCTTCAATCTTAATCGCATAGAAGATATTGCTCGTGGGTAATATCCCATCCAGAAACTCTTCTAGCTGAGTGTAGTCCATGCCCTCTGGTATTAGCTCTTCGCAGTCAGCGTCAAAGAATGTCACTGAGGCAAAAGGCGTCTCCACAGAATCGGACACGGGATATGCTTTGCCATCCGCCTTTATCTGGTAGAAATTGCCGCCAAAGCCTATCATTTCCCCGTCAAGGCCTTCAAAAGTCCCTATTCCAAAGTCTCCGTATTCTTTCAACGTCCCGAAGGTCACTACTCCATCATAAACCCCATTGAGGAGAGCATCTATAGTAGATATCTGGACCAGCGTTTCTCTTTGAGCTATCGGATTATCAGCATATTCAGAAGAAGTTGTATTGGCCAGGCACCCTATTGCTGGGGTAAGAAGCAGGCATAGCAGACAGATAATCACCTGCAGGTAAATTCTTGGTTTTAGAAACATTTTATTCTCCTAAATCTCTTAACGGATTGCGCACAGAAATCGCTTTGCCAATAATCAGGCGACCGCTGAGCGACCGTAAGGTATTTGGGCTGGCGACCTTAATAGCTGAATACATCGGCAAAACACTTATGCAAACCATATGAAAGGGTTTCTAGCTCCGCCTAAGATCTCGCAAAACTAAGCAGTTCTGTAGTACGTTCATAACCACAGCTAATGGCACAACTTCGCATGCCCATTTATTTTTACCACTGTTTTCAGTATTTGAAAACCCCCTAATGTTACCATTTTGCAACGTACTTAGGGAAGAGCCATATAGCTGGTTGTAGTGCGAGGAATGTCATTGCGAGCTGAAGCTGCAAGGAACAAAGTGACGAAGCAGTCAGCAAAGCAACCCCGGCGGGGAAAGGGAAAACGAAGCACTCCTCCGAAACCCCACCGAGATTGCCACGGCACTTCGTGCCTCGCAACGACACAAGACGGCTATTGCGAGGAAGCAATCCCACATAACCCACATTGTCTTTGCGAGGAGCATGAGCGACGAAGCAATCCCAGCAGATGAAAGGCCCTGGGGACCTCCCCCCAAAAGAACTAGTCCGTGTAGAATGTTAGACACTGGACTAAGAAGTGGTACAATCATTAGGGGCGGGTCACTTAACGGTTATTTTCATTACCCCAAACAAATCATAGTTGGTTTAGGTTCTATGCGACGAATGCTCAAAATATTCATCGGCATAATTCTTACAATAATCGGTTTGGGATGTATCGGCCTGGCCTTTGTCTCATTTGCCCTGACCTCGCTGTCTGGTTCGAGCTCCCCATGGGTTTTGTTTATTATTCTCCTTCTCTTTGGGCTTTTTCTTATTTATATTTCGATTACTTTGTTTCGAGGTCACCGGTGATGCTGTGGGATTAACGATGTTGGCTTTGGCGTGTTGGAGTATGAGAAAATAAGGTAAAAGGAGATAAACAAATATGTGGGGAGCTGGTTTTTGCAACAGGTATAGGTGTTGGGTTTGTTATTGGCCTTATTACTGGAAGACTCGGAGCAAAACAGAAATCATGGGCTGAGCTAACCGAAAAGGAAAAGAAGAGCAGGATTTGGTTAATTGCTGCAGGCGTAATACTGTTGATTGCTGGTATCGTTGCCTTTTTCTTAGTTGGAAGTTAGCCGAAACTGAAGCAAAAAAAGTAGCGGCGGGTGGATTTGAACCACCTATTTCATAATTAAGCATGCGGTATAATCTTGCATTGCAAAATGACTGGCGATGACACACCTGTGATGATTCATAAACAATGCATATATCAGTGGACTAGCAGAGATAGGCGTTTCTATTTTCTGTCTCTTATTCCCTTCTTTATCGCTTTCGTGGGAGCTACATGTATATTAGCAATTTCCTCCCCTTATTTAGTTATAATATTTATATCTCTGTATATATTGGGTAATATATTCCAGGCTGGAGCATGTGTCGGATGTCCATATAGAGGCAAATTCTGTCCGGCAATATTCGGAGTATATCTATCTAATATTATATCCTCAATTATTTATAAAAAACGGTCTTTTAAACAACAGTTCTTCAACATCAACGCAAATTTAGCGTCGACAACAAGCATCATAGCCTTAATATTCCCAATCTATTGGTTATTTGCCAGTGGCTGGTATTATCTTGTCGGTTATATCGTCTTAATAGCGCTTCATTTATACTTATTCTTCCCGAATTTCTGCCTAAAATGTGATTATAACGATACTTGCCCGGGTGGAAGAACAGTAAGACAGTTATTGAAGAAATAGTAAGCATCGGAGACACCATAACAACCAACCGCCTGGCAGTACCGGTTTGCCAATCCTTCGTCCCAAAATAAAGTCCATGAAATCACCGATAGCCCGTTGAAATTTGGAACGAATCGCGTGGACGCCCCTGGTTTTCACGGCAATAGCATTTTTTCATTTCTGAGCTGTTATCTCCAGGCAATCATACCAGCTTGTGCACCAATAAATCTGACCATAAAGGTGATACAATAATATGGGGTAGGTCAATACGGTAACTGAAGTGAAGAATTCAGGGAGGTGACGGAATGGCAACTGATATAACTGATGAACAAATCTATGAGGAGGCAAAGAAGCGGGTCAAGGCAAAGAGGGGCTTCTACAGTCATCTTGTCTTCTACGTGGCGGTGAACATCATATGCTTTTTAATATGGGTGCTTGGTGACAGAGGGTATCCCTGGTTCCTCTGGGTCTTGGGCCCCTGGGGTCTTCTTGTCGTGTTGCCCCACTATCTACGTATCTTTGTCTTTGGAGGGAAATCGGAGAAAAGAGCGATAGAAAAAGAAGCGGAGAGGATTAGAAGAGAGCAAAAATAGCCCGATGAAATCTTAGAACGAATCGCGTATACGCCCCCGGTTTTCACTGTGACAAAATTTCTCATCTCTGAGCCGTTACCCCCGGGCAATCATACCAGCTCGTGCACCAACAAATCTGACTCTAAAGGTGGTACAATAATATGGGGCAGGTCAGTTACAGGCTAATGCAATGAGTATGCGGCATCAAAGCCAAAAGTTACTACAGAGCAGGTTTGATATTGTTTGGAAACGCTTAGATGATGCTGGTGAACAGCAGCTAGTAACGCCAAATGGTCACAGGTTTACTGCATTAGCTTCCCATCGTAAAAGGGCTCTAGAAGACCAGGACCCAAGATTTATTGAAGTTAAACAACATAGACAAGAGTTTGCTCGTATTTACCCATGCTGTTGGGGACACACGACTAATTGCTATGGTGCACGAATAGGTGGCTATAGTGACGGGCTTGACGCATGGGCTAAAGGCTTGATGATAAGTAGGGAGAGTCTGACTTTAAAACCCAGTGATGAGGTTGTTCGCATGCTCGGTAGGTTGCTCGACTCAGAGGAGCTGGACTATGACCAGGCTTGCATACATCTTCCAAAAGAACCGGGAGTCTATCTAATCTACGATAGAAAGCAAAAGAAATACATCTATGCCGGTAAAGCTCTGGATATACAGAAAAGAATTCGGCAGCATGCCCATCATCAAAATAAGCCAGTTCGATTTAGCAGTCAACCAATTCAGAAAGGGCTAATTGATAAAAATCGTTGTGCCGACTCAAGGGAAGCTCAAAAATACTTATCCATAAACTGCACTGTAAAACACCTGGTTGTACCCGATGAAAAACAAAGAAAGTACCGTTGGAAGAAGCGCTCGCTTTTAGAACATTACGCTATTTGTGTTATTGAACCTGAATACAATATTTCTGGCGAATTCGAGCATTAGCCAGGCCAATACTCCAATAATCATAGCATAAGTTAATGAAATTCCTGCCCTTGCCCCGGCAAAGCTTAGTGGCATTATCTAGCCAAGCCGCTATTGACTTTTGTATTGGGAATGGTTACAATTTTATCATCATCACTAGTGGGTCGTTCCACTAGCCCCCTCTGGGTTACGACCCAGAGGGTTTTTTGTTTGGTCTATGAACAGAGTCACATTCCTTGTAGATGGTTTCAATCTATATCACTCTACCAGGGATATAGCCCGGCACTGCCAAGGACTGCGTGTAAAGTGGCTAAACATATTTGCCCTTTGCAAGTCTTATTTATACATGACAGGTAAGCGCGCCACACTTGAACACATTTACTACTTCACTGCCTACGCATACCATCTCAATGACCCGGGTGTGATTCAGCGTCATAGGGATTATGTCAGATGTCTTGAATCGACAGGCATTACCCCTGAGTTCGGCAGATTCAAGCCCAAGGATATCAACTGCCCGCACTGCAAGAAGCAGATAACTCGGCACGAAGAAAAGGAAACAGATGTAGCCATTGGGGCAAAACTATTCGAGATACTACATGAGAATGAATGCGATACTGTCGTTATAATAACAGGAGACACAGACTTGGCACCGGCGATAAGTGCGGCGAAGCGTCTTTTCCCAAGTAAGACAATCCTCTTTACGTTTCCTTTTAGACGAAAAAACGACGAGCTCGCCCAAATTGCTCCTAAGTCTTTTAGAATGCACAAGGACAGTTATGTAAGACACCAATTTCCTAATCCAGTCGTCCTGCCAGACGGAACACAGATTTACAAGCCCTCCACCTGGTAAGACCAATCACTGCCAATTCAGCCGCCTCTACCATCAGAGCAACCCCATACGGGTACTGGTCAATCTAGACAATATAACATATGTGTTATATAATATGAACAATCTAAATGGGAAGGCAATAAAATGGCAAACAAAAAAGCTACAAGATACGAAGAATTTGAGGCAGAATTACTTAAAAAGCCAGGAATTCGCAAAGAATACGAGGCTTTGCAGCCTAAATATGACATGATACGGAGTTTGATAGAACGCAGAAACCAATTGCGAATTAGCCAAAAACAACTTGCTGAGATTGTTGGCACAAAACAACCTGCTATATCTAGATTGGAAAAGGGTGATTACAATACTACACTTAGTACACTTTTCAAAGTAGCGGATGCTCTTGACTTAGATATTTCTCTCCGGGCCCGAACAAAAACTGAGCAGACTTGTGATAAAGTTCCTGCTTAAATCGGCAGTGAGTGACCCCGCCCTCCGAAAAGCAGACCTATGCACTGCCCGTGTACGAGTTCAAGGGTCAATGCCTGGATAAAAGCGGCAGGCACCTCGAGGACTTCACCGCCTGGACACCTGCCCTGTCCAATACCTACTGAACGAAGGCTTGCTCTTGCCCTAGCAAAGCTTGGTGGCATCATCTAGAGCCGACCCTCCCCCGGAAACTACGCTGCTCACAACATAAGAAGTGGTACAATAGCTTGGGGACAGGTCAGAAAGGATTTTCCGCATAATAATTGTTAGGTTCCCTGGTTATTATGAGTTAAAACATGAGTAATCCATATGTATCAAGGCTGAATAAGCATTTCCCTACCTATGTGTACCCTAATATCGCAAGTTGCTTGAAGTCACACCAAGGAATTGGTGCAACAATACTGATATGCTGTGCCATTGATACTTTAGCTAATTATGCGGCAGCAAGCCCAAGCGCAAGAGGCAGCAAGAAAAGATTTCTGTCTTTTGTCGAAAACTACTTCCCTGATAACTACGACCCCGAAATGTTCTACACATTTGTGAGATGTGGACTAGTTCATTCATTTAACATGGAAAACAAATATATCATTCTATGTAGTAAGGGGACATGGGCTCAGGAACTACATCTTACAAAACCTAAAGGTTTTGATCGCATTGTTATCAATCCATATCCTCTATTTCGCCATATGAAGAAAGCCCACAAGCTGTTTATCAATGATTTAGAGAATGACAAAATACTAAGACAAGCATTCTCGAAAGTATACAAATCTAAGCCAATAATAAAACAGCATATACGAGTCCCTAAAGCACTCAAGAAGATTAGCAAAGCTACAAAAACCTAGCAACAATCCCAACACAGGGGAATGATTCTGTTATGCGCCTCCACTGCATCCAAACATCCTATCTATAATGTATAATTACGTGCATAAAGCAATTGGAGCGAGATAATGGGAATTCCGAAAGAATGCAAAATGCCCGCTTTGTCAGGTTTAGACATGCCCCTTGTGAGCCGTCTACTTCTTCAAGTTTTTATAGGTGAGCCTGGTATGAGTCAGAAAGCAGCTCTTTACAGAAGAAATTTTGTTCGTCTCGTAGATAAAGCTTTAAGGGAACATCACGAAGCGAGACAAGCTATCCTTGCCCAAATCGCAGAAGCAAAGCGACCAGCAAAAGAAATGGCAGAACATGGACGGCAAATATTCATGTTGGAATTCACAGATCACATGGAAAATTGTATCAACGCTATCTCACGGCTATTTAAATTATTACAGAGTATTAAGTCAGAAAAGAATGGAGCACCAGCGTTACCAAGAAGACTGAGAAAATTGGTAGAAACCAAAAATATAGACATAACAAAAGCTAGAGATGCTGTAGAACACATTGATGAATTCATTCAAAAAGACAAGATAGCTTCAGACGAACCAATAATGTTGGCTGTTACTGAAAACGATGATGGCGTTATGATTGCGAATTACGAAATAAAATTTGAAGAACTAGCTATGGTTTTAAAGAAAATGCACGAAATAGCGCTATATATTCTGACAGCAAAGAAAATTGAAGGCGCATAATGGGTTGTGTGCTCAGCCGCAGCATGACATCCCACCACCTGAAAACACCTGTTAGCCATCACCAGCGTAGTATGCCCACCAGCTTCTGACGCTACCATATCAGTAGCTCTAATTCAGAAAGTGATATAATCCGTAATCGTGGTTCTATTCAACTATTCGACCATCATCGACCCGATACTGAAAGACATCAGGACTTGTGCCGCCGGGCTTTCCGGCGTAAAAGCAGTTGTCTGATACACAATCGGTTGAGGGTTTGAGCCCCTTCGCCAGGCCGTGACTAAGGGTGAGCGGTAATCGCAAAAACTGTGATTGCACCTTTGGAAGGACCATAATACCAGAAGACTCTATAGGCTGCGGGTGTTCTCTGCTCTGCATATGCCTCAAAAACCTTCTCCCCATTTGGACCCTTCAAACTCATATATTCATGTGTCTGGAGGCTATTATGCCGAGGGTTCATTGCCAGGAACTTGATGGTCTTTTTGACAGCTTGGTAGCGTTTGCTTTGGGAGGCAGTACTTTTAAGCAGATTGTAGGCCTTACTTGCCTCCGCTGTCCATTGTAATTCAAACAAAAACGCTTGACCTTACAGGGTATCAAGGTCAACTTTTGACACCCTTCCCTGTGCAGCATCGGAAAGTCCCCGCCTAACTGATGCGAGAGCCTTTGGGTTATTGAATAGCCATATTTCTGAAGCAGGGATGGTTACCTGCGGGTCCAGTAAAATTTGCCCAATGCTGTTGCTGTATATATGATAGCTGACGCCTTCCTGTATTTGAACCCTTTGCAGAACTACTCGCCTTTTAGCGTCCGGTTTTACGCTATCAGCTATCTTCTCGAAATCTGCATCCCTTATTATTGTAGCCATCGCAGCAATATCGTACCATGAGTGGGATTATCTGTCAAGTGGGATATTCCCACCATTGGGACTATCCCCCAATAATGCTATCAAAACATCCCACCGACTGGCAATATCTATCCGCCACCACCAGGCTCTAACTCTATCATTCGGTAGCTCAGGAAGTAGTATAATCCGTAACTGTGCTCCTGTTCAACTATTCGACCATCATCGACCCGATACTGAAAGAGGTCAGGATTTGTGTTGCCGGGCTTTCCGGCGTAAAAGCGGGCGACAGGGTGCTGGATGTCTGCTGCGGGACAGGCGACCAGGTGTTCCACTATACGCAAATGGGCGCCATTGCCACCGGCGTGGACCAGGACCCCAATATGATTGAACTGGCGGAAAAGAACAGGAAAAGGCGGGGATTCAAACACAGCACCTTCCGTGTAGCCAGCGCTGCCGAGCTGCCGTTCCCGGACGGTTACTTCGACTGCGCTTCCATTTCACTCGGGCTGCACGAGATGAAAAGAGACGAGCGAAATAGAGCCGTTTCCGAGATGAAAAGGGTGGTGAAAAAGGAGGGCGTTTTGATGTTCATCGACTTTCAGGTCCCTTTACCCAGGAACTCCATCGCTTATCTCATCAGGACCGTGGAATTCATTGCCGGAGGAGATAATCATAAATGTTTCACAGACTACCTGGCTCAAGGCGGATTAAAACAGATATTGAAGGAAAACCAGCTTACCCCGCAAGAGGAAGCCCTTCTTATGAGCGGGAACATGCAAGTAATAAAATCAAGCAACCCTTGACCTGCCCCAGTTTGAATACCTACGACGGTCACCCGTAGGCGGGTGACACGTAGGTAAGGTCCCCGGTGTCGTTGCGAGCCCTTCCGCTGAAGGGCGTGGCAATCTCGGTGATGGGTATAATGTTAGAACCCTTGACCTACCCAGTTTGAATACTACGACAGTCACCCGTAGGTAATGCCCCTCCACCGAGATCGCCACGTCGTCCTTCCCTGGAAGGACTCCTCGCGATGACACAAAAGACAGGGTGTCACTAATATACTGGACGAGTACAGAGCCAGGCAACACTGACTTGGGAAGTGGTACAATAACCGGGGAGGGTCAAAAATGGAGAATAGTGACAGGAGGTGGCGTTACTATGGCAAAAGCTATTGTTGTGTATGAATCGAAGTACGGAAATACCAAGCTTGTGGCCGAGACTATTGCCGGAGGAATGAATCAAGTCCCGGGGACAAAAGCTATGGTCGTCGAACTTAATGATGTCGACCTTAGCAAGATGGGAGATTTCGATGCAATACTGGTCGGCTCTCCAAATCATATGGGCAGAGCAACAAGAAGCATCACCAAATTTATCGATAAGCTCGGAAAACTCAACCTGGAGAAAAAACGAGGCGCAGTCTTCGACACATACATGGGTGGGGACTTTGAAAAAGCGGTCAAGAAGATGGAAAAGCAACTAAGGGAAAAGGCCACCGGAATTACGCTTGTGGCTCCTGGGCTGTCGGTAAAGGTCGATGGTATGAAGGGCCCGGTTGCCGACGGAGAGCTTCCAAAATGCAGGGAATTCGGGGTTAAAGTTGCCACCCTGCTGAAGGAAAAGGAAGCGGAGAGGATTAGAAGAGAGCAAAAATAGCCCGGTGAAATCTTAGAACAAATCGCGTGGATGCCATTGGTTTTCGTGACTGTGGCATTTTGTAATTTCTGAACGCTTATCACCAGGCAATCACACCAGCTTGCTCTCCAACAACTGTGATTTAAAAGGTGATAGAATGATTTGGGGGCAGGCCATGGGTCCCTTCCATAATAATGATGGAGTTATTCTGAGTATGTAAATTATGATTAGGTTGTAATTATTATGATATTTCATCCGAGGATTCGCTCCTTATACTGTATTTGGTAGATATCGATGTGGAAGAGGATTAATACCGAGCTTATAAAGAGAACCATCAGAGACTGGCTTAAAGTTTTGGTATTACTATTGGACGAAGCAGCTGCATTACTGGTGGTTGTACTAGTACTTCGCTTCTTAGAAATAAAGATCCCATTGCCAATAATGGTTACTGCCGGACTGCTAGTAGGTATCCTGGTTTTTTTAATACACAAGGCTGTTATACCTAGTTTTCACCGGAAAATAGTTACTGGCTCGGAAGTAATGATAGGAAAACCCGCTAGGGTGGTGAAACCTCTGACTCCAGCTGGGACTGTCGCTGTTGATAGTGAACACTGGAGGGCCAAGTCAATCGAGGGGAATATAGAGACTGATGAGACAGTAGAAATCGTAGGGCTGGATCGACTAACTTTACAAGTTAAGCGCACGAAGTCCCCAAGCTGAACTGCCCCTACAACTAGCCCAACAATAATGTTAGACTGCAGATGAGATGTTGTCCACTGGCGAGTATAGTTTGTGGCTTTCCACCGCATCATAGTAACCAACCGCTTATTTAACTAAATCTTGGAAGTGCTTGACAGTAGTGGGCTTATTAACTATATTACAAGTAGTCTTATGTTTATAGTGACCGGAGGCAGATATGAATAATTTAGTTGTCCTATCTGTAGGTGATACTCATAAGTTGAGGTTGGGCAAAGACCGAATTGTCTATGCAGGTATGCCATCTGAAAAAGTATATTCTATCGTTCAGATGAAATGGGAATTCATTTATCGGGGATTTGCTTGGAATCTGTTCTATCCCAAGGAGCAAAGCAAAATAAGAATAGATGGGGTCAATATCCTGGTAGATAACGTTACTCCAGATGAAATTAGATTACGTGTGTGATAGTAAGCAATAGGGACTTAAGGGGTATGTCTATGAGGAAAATTACTAAATTGAGTGCCTTTATCCTGCTGATTATCGGGACTACTGGTCTACTGATCAATGAGTTTGTTTTCGATTGGGGGAGAGTTGCCACCCTGTCATTCGCTGCCGTAAATATTGTGGGGCTTACTATTTTGGCTCTTATGATTTGGGGTATTGAAGAGAAACAATGAAAGCATTTCCTACATTCGGCAACTCTAACTTAAGATGTGGTACAATGATTTGAGGCAGGTCATCCCAACAAAGATGTTAAACTCAAATCTCAACAATAGGAATGGGAGGGAAACATGATTGAGCGAGTTCATGAACATATAATTACAGAACTCCAACAAAACACTCGTACAGATACTGTTTTCGTCCTGACAGCCATTCTTCTTAACCTTTTGACTTTAGGTATTAACTCGGCAGTAGCTTCGGGATCAGATAAAGATGCGACCACATGGGTTGTATTCTTTACCTTTGTCTGCCTCGTGATTGTAGTCAATTTCGTCTCAGAGGTCGGATTATTAAAAGGGAAACAAGCCAGAATTAAGCTGATAAGCGGG
>Ga0268285_1001342_pt1 | contig 11985 bp, 12 predicted proteins | sample saktaG_2_FD_190144 | JGI IMG/M metagenome (GOLD analysis project Ga0268285, IMG submission 190144) | Saline water microbial communities from Sakinaw Lake, British Columbia, Canada - sak_2013_06_06_120m | ecosystem: Environmental > Aquatic > Non-marine Saline and Alkaline > Saline ... | reverse complement strand
AAAACCTTTTGGCCATAGCGGTTAGCCATCCTTTTTAGGAATCCATGAACCTTTTTTCTTTTTTTCTTTTTTGGCTGATAAGTAATAGACATTGTTATTAGAATATCATTTCGCTTCTATCTAGTCAAACTCAATCCAGTCTTTATCTTTAATTCACCAGAATTATGATATATGATATAATTAATATATATGAATCAACGAAACCAATCTGACCAACCAAGTGTCTCCCAAGAACCACAGCCGAATTTACAGCCAGAAACGCCTAAGAAACCCGACTTACCTACTTGGGCGATTATCTTGATTATTATTCTATCTGTTATAGTAGTTGGCTTACTCAGCTACGGCGCTTACCGCTATTTTACCCCTCAACCTGAACCTGAACCAGCTGAATTACCAACGGCTGGCGAAGAAGGACCTGCTGACGAAACAGCCGATGAGCAAATTTACCGTAATGAAGAGTACGGGTTTGAGATAGATACTAAGGGATTGCTTATTGAAGAAAATGAGAGCGAATTTGGTAATTATGGAGTAATTTATTTTAATTTTATTCTAAATCCGGAAAATGTTGCAGATTTCGCAATTTGGCATTGGGATAAAAATGAATTCAAAAACGATATAGAAGGACCCGGAACCTTTTATCAGAGAATAGGTTATGATTATTGGCATTATTTTGTTGATAATTTCGAAAATATTCAAACAGGTGAATGTAGTCAAAAAATTATTGAGAAACTTCCTATTTCAACAATTAGCCTCCCAGAATTGAGTTTATGCAGTATTACCAAAAATGAAAATTATATCAAAATAGAAACAGATAATGATATTTTTCTTTATACTGACAAACTCGAGTTTTTTGTAAGAGACGAATCGTCAAAAAATAGAGAAATTTTAAACCAAATCCTCTCTACCTTCAAATTTATTGAATAAAAAGCAGTATTTTTTTATACGAAATACGAAAAGAAAAATTTGCAAAGGTAAATTTTTATCCATTTTTTAACTCAACTCCAAATTAATAAAATTAACTAATAAATAGAAATTATGAATTTTTTGTGGTTCAGTCTATATCTCTTTTTTGTATATATTTTACCATCTGTCGTTGTTATTGTTACAGCAATCTGGGTTTATAATGACCTTAAAAAATTTAATGCCGCCGGGCTGAAAACATTAAATCCGGCCAGCTGGTCCGCCTTAATTGTGCTTTTCTGGATAATAACTTTTCCACTCTATCTAATTCTCCGTTTTACAAAATATAACAGAAAACTTAATAAATCAAAGTAACTAAAAGTTTGAATAAGGTCGTTTTTAAATATCAACTTAAACAAATTAAGTGTTAGGCATTCTGCGCCCATAGTATATATTTGGATTCAGTCTGGCTAATATTTAAAAATAATTATTTATGCTCAAATTTCTTTTAATAATCTTTGCCCCCATAATTTTTGTAATCGTTGCCACTATCTGGGTGTATATAAGCGCAAGGAAACTCCAAAAAGCAGGGGTTAATGTATGGGCGCCCGGGAATTGGGCTGGTGTTGTTTTCCTTTTCTCTTTAATTGCTTTGCCTCTCTATATAATTTTCTATCTTGCAAAATACAGGCCAGAACTAAAGAGACTGAGAGGAAGTGTTTAGCAGTAAAGGCCCGTTTAAATTTGCGTTTGTTTTTATGCAAGATTTATTTCGTAGTTTAGAAATTCTTGCTAAATTTTTAGTTAGTTATTTATTAAGTTTATAGAAATACAATAGTCATACTATTAACAAAAACCTGTTTTGAGAAGCGGGTTTTTTGGTTAAAAATAATCCCCCTCTCGTCCACAATTTATTCACAAAAAGGTATGGTTTATTTATTTTCCAGATATGTTAGAATATTAGTAAGTTTAATCTTTAATCATTGATATGATCTTAAAAGAACTCTGGCAGTCCATTTTAGGAGAAATTGAATTAGGTATTTCTAAAGCCAATTTTATTACTTGGTTTAGAAACACTAAAATCCATTCTAAAAAAGATGGGGTAGTCACCGTGGGAGTGCCTAATGGTTTTACTAAGGAATGGCTGGAAAATAAATATAATAAACTTATTTTAAAAATTCTCCGTAATAATTCTCCCGACATTAAAGAAGTCCAGTTTATTATTGAAGGAGGGAGTAGTTCGCCAACGATTAGTCAAAAAAAATTACCGCCTCTCTTTTCAGAAGACCAGCTTAAATTTCAAGAATTCAATATTAATAAAGAAACAAACTTAAATCCTAAATATACTTTCGAAAATTTTATTATTGGTTCCTTCAACGAATTAGCCCAAGCAGCCAGCCGAGCAGTAACTAAACACTTAGGCACCCTCTATAATCCTCTCTTTATCTATGGCGGAGTTGGCTTAGGTAAAACCCATCTTCTTCAAGCAATTGGCAATGAATTAGCCAAAAAATATCCTTCAAAAAAAATCAGATATTTGAGTTCAGAAAAATATACTAGCGAATTAGTTGATGCTATCTCTAAGAAGGGTATGGATACCTTTAAGAATAAATACCGAGGGATAGACGCTTTAATCGTTGACGATATCCATTTCATTGCCGGTAAAGAGAAAACTCAGGAAGAATTTTTCCATACCTTCAACTCTCTTTATCAAAAAAATAAACAAATTATTATTACTTCAGACAGACCACCTAAGGCAATTTCTACTTTAGAAGAACGTTTACGTTCCCGTTTTGAAGGAGGAATGATTGCGGATATTAGTCATCCTGATTTAGAAACAAGAACAGCTATCCTTAAAAGTAAACTTAAAGAAAAGAAATTCAAAATATCCGATGAAGTCCTAAATTATATTGCCGCCAATATTCAAAATAATATCAGGGAATTAGAAGGAGCCCTTAACCGTCTAATTGCTTTCTCGCAAATGAATGAAATCACTCTAGAGCCCAAAATAACCTCTCAAATTCTTTCAAAGATTATTTCTGTTCCCAAGAAAAAAACCAACTTTAAAAACATTATCAAAGAAGTAGCTGAATTTTATGATATCAACACTAATGATTTATTTAACCATTCACGTAAAAAAGAATTAGTTTATCCTCGCCAGATAAGTATGTATTTAATTAGAGAAGAATTAAATAGTTCTTATCCCTATATTGGAGAAAAATTAGGTGGTCGTGACCATACTACCGTAATGTATGCTTGTCAGAAAATTAATAAAGAAATCGAGAATAATGAATCACTTCAACAAGAGATAAATTTAATCAAAGAAAGAATCTATAAATAAGGTTTAAAAATTATCAAAAGTTTATTAACAAGTTATTGTGTTAAAAATTAACATATTTTAAATCCTATTTTTAAAGCATAGATTATAAAAACTTAGTTTTCCCCTTTTTTAAGAAACCTAATAATAACTATAAATTATATATAAAATTATTAATACTATTATGCAAATAATTTGTCTTCAAGAAAAATTAAAACAAGCCCTGAATATTACCGAAAGAATTATTGGTCGGAATTTAACTTTACCTATTTTAAATAACCTTCTTTTATCTACTGAAGATAATAAATTAAAAATTTCTTCAACAAATTTAGAAATAGGCATTAATTGTTGGCTAACTGGTAAAATCCAAAAAAAGGGGGGTATTACTGTACCAGCCAGATTAATTAGTGATTTAGTTAATAATTTACCTAATAAAAAAATAGAACTTAAAGTTAAAGACCAACAATTAGAATTAAAATGCGAAAAATTTAAAGCTGTTCTTAAGGGGTTAACAGCTGAAGATTTTCCAATTATTCCTAAAATTAAGGATAAACCAATAATAAAAATCAGTGGCCATACTCTTAAAAATAGTTTTTCTCAAGTAGTAGAAATGGTTTCTTTTTCAGAATCGCGACCTGAAATTTCCGGTGTTTACATGAAATTTGATAAAAATACAATTAAACTGGCCGCGACCGACAGTTTCCGTCTAGCTGAAAAAAATATTGAAATTAAAAACAATCAACAAATTAAGGGTCAATCTATTATTATTCCCCAAAGAACTATTCAGGAGTTAATTAGGATTTTAGGAGAAAAAGAGTTGTCTGCTAATAAAGAAGGGCAAGAAGTAGAGATAATTTTATCAGGTAATCAGGTTTTATTTGATTTAGAAGGAGCCCAGGTTATCTCTAGGTTAATTGAGGGACAGTACCCAGATTATCAACAGATTATCCCTGACAGTTTTCAAACTCAAGCAATTATTAACCGGGAAGAATTAATTAATAATATCAAAATAGCCAGCTTATTTAGCGGCAAGATTAATAATATTAAGTTGGCTATTAACTCTAAAAAATCACTAATAGAGATTACGGCTAAAGACGTTGATATCGGAGAAAATAAATCGCAAATCGAGACAAAAATTAATGGTAAGGACATAGAAATAATTTTTAATTATCGTTATCTTTTAGATGGTTTAAATAATATTTTTAGTGATAAAATTATTTTGGGGCTGAATACTAATGCCAATCCCATAGTCATTAGACCGGTTGGTGACACTAGTTATACTTATCTGGTTATGCCGATTAAAGTTTAATTTAAGAAGAAGGAAATTGAATTTAAAAAAACAAACCCTAGGTGGTTTGTTTTTTTATACTTAGCAAGTGTCTGGATTTTAAAAATTGACCTTGATGAATACTTTATCTTCTTGTCTATTAAGAACCTTATCATAGGCGCGGACTTTGATGGTTTGTTGAGTGGAATCAGTTAAATAAGACGAAAGATTAAAAGTAACTGAATAAGGTTGGGTGGTGTCAGTGCCAATTAGCTGGTCATTGAAGAAAAAATCAAGCTGTTTAATTCCTAGGGCTGCCGTAGCTTGAGCCTTGATGGTTAGAGTAGATTGGCTGATTGAATTGCCCTGGCTAGGCGAAATAATTTCTATTTTCGGCTGATTCTCCAGGGTATGAACATCATCGTATTGAGTTGGCGGGTTTTGATTATAGCAGACGCTTCCGCTGCAGGGCTGTTTATTGGCCCATTCCAGGACTGCTTTTTCCCAGTTAATAAACTGGGGGTCGCTCCGGTCAATATAGTAAAGAATCGAGTGGATTTCTTGATAAATTTTTTCTTTAATTAAGTCAGGCGGCGTTAAGGCAGTGGCTAATTTCCCGGAAATTTTATCAATTTTAATTTTGTTTTGATAAGCCAGTTGTCCATTAATCATTGGTTCGGTACTGGTTGGAGTTGGTTCTGGCGGGATAAAATTTTCTATTTCATCTGGGAGAATAAATTCATTATTTAGGTCTTCCGAGTCCGTGCTTTTTACTTCATAGGCCTGTTTCATAAAGTCATTCCACATTGGCGCGGCTACATAAAGGCCGGCCGCTCCCAATTTCATTTTTTTAGTATAATCGTTATTGCCGGCCCAGACGCCGACAACTAAACTTGGCGTGTAGCCAACAGTCCAACCATCGCTGTAATCCTGGGTAGTGCCTGTTTTAGCGGCCGCCGGTCGACCAGCTAAGTAGAGTTTTGAATGAGAGCCCATCATCGGCGCTCGGGCTGCCTCATCGGAAAGGATATCATTGATTTGGCGGGCGATTTGTTGGTCTAAAACGCGGATAGCTTCATCTTTATACTCCTCTAAGATATTTCCTTGGGCATCTTCAATTTTTAGAATTAAACTTACCGGGTGCTTAATGCCTTCAGTGGCAAAGACCCCATAAGCGGTTGTTTCGTCTATAAGTTTAATTTCGCCGCCGCCCAAAACTAATGATAAGCTATAGCGGCTGCGATCTTTAAGGGTGGTAATACCCATATCTTGGGCTAAGTTGATAGTTTCCCCGACTCCGGCCAAATAAAGCGTCTTAACCGAAGGTAGGTTGATTGATTGGGCTAAGGATTGTCTCATGGTTACCGGGCCGCGGAACTGCAAGTCATAGTTGTTAGGCGAATATTCTTTTTCCTCTCCAACGGGCCCAAATTCACCAAAACTGGTTTTTAAATCAAATAGAACAGTTTCTGGACTAAAATCCTTTTTAAAGGCTGTGGCATAAGCAAAGGGCTTAAAAGAAGAACCAGGTTGCCGATGAGGACTAGTCGCTACATTAAACTGGTCTTCTTCGTATTTTTTTGAGCCAATCAGAGCGAGCACTTGGCCGGTTTTGGGATTAATAGCCACCAAAGCCGCATTAGTCGCCCGATATTTATTTTCGTTTTGTTCTACTCCTTGAGTAACCACTTCTTCAGCAATTTGTTGTAAGTTCCAATCCAAGGTGGTATAGACCCTTAAGCCAGCCATATTAATGTCGGTATATTGTCGGCCGTATTCTTCCTCCAGGTATTCCTGAATCATGGTGACAAAATGGTGGGCTTTTAAATCAGTTGGCGAGGAGTATTCTAATTTTTCTTCTTTAGCTTGGTCTGCCTCTTCTTCGGTAATATAGCCAAATTTAATCATTCTTTCTAAGATATATTCTTTTCTATCAGTAAGCTCTTCTGAATGAGAGCCAAAAGGGGAATAATAGCTGGGCGCTTTAGGTAGGGCAGCTAAAAGAGCTGATTCAGCCAAAGTCAGTTCTTTGGCTGATTTATTAAAAAACGTTTGGCTGGCTGCTTCAATACCATAAGCATTAGAGCCATAAGGCACCTGATTAAGGTAGGAACCCAAAATTTCATCTTTGGAATATTTTCTTTCTAATAATAAAGCTAAAATTGCCTCTTTAATCTTACGAGTGTAAGTTCTGGCTGACTGGGGTCCGCCTAAATAGGCGTTTTTAATGAATTGCTGGGTAATAGTTGAGCCGCCCTGGGCGATTTTTTTCCTGGTCAAATTTGCCCAGGCCGCCCGGAGAATGCCTTTCCAATCCAGGCCAAAATGGTGATAGAAATTATCATCTTCAATAACAATAGTAGCATCCTTGGAAAATTGAGGAATTTCTTCGAAAGGAACAACGGTTCTTCTCTCTTCGCCGTGAATATCATAAAGAACTACCTGACCAGTCCGGTCATAAATTTTAGTTGACTCAACTATCTGGCGTTGACTAATCTTAGTTGGGTCGGGTAAATCCTTGGCCAGATAGGCAGAAACAGCTATGCCGCCTAAAACAGTTATAACCAAACAAAAAAAAATAAACTTGATTATTGTCCCGATGATTCTTCTTTTCATTCTTATTATTCTGACAGAATTGACCGCTCTTGGCAAGGATGATATAGTATTATTACATGAACCAAACAGATAAAATCCAAGAGGTTTTGACCAGAGGGGTAGAAAATATTTATCCCAACCGTATGGCTTTAGAGAAAGTTTTAAAATCCGGTCAAAAAATACGGCTTTATTGCGGCTATGACCCCACTGCCTCGACTCTTCATATTGGTCACGCTATTACTATCAGGAAATTAGCCCAGTTTCAGAACTTAGGCCATGAAGTTATTTTTCTCCTCGGTGATTTTACGGGCATGATTGGTGACCCAACCGATAAAAAGGCCACCCGAAAAAAAATGACCAGAGAAGAACTTCTTAAGAATACTAAAAACTACAAAAAACAAGCCAGTAAGATTTTAAGATTTTCAGGCAAGAATCCAGCTAAAATTTTATACAATAGCCAATGGAGTGATAAACTTTCTTTTGCTAGTCTAATTGAAATCGCTTCCTATTTTACTGCTCAACAAACTATAGCTAGAGATATGTTTAAAAAGAGAATACAAGATGGAAAGGATTTGTATTTACATGAATTTCTTTATCCTTTGGCACAGGCCTATGATTCTGTTGCCATGGATGTTGACTTAGAAATTGGAGGCAATGATCAAATGTTTAATATGTTGGCTGGCAGGACGTTAATGAAAAAGATGAAGAATAAAGATAAGTTTGTTTTAACAACTAAATTATTAATTGATTCAGCTGGTCAAAAAATGGGCAAAACCGAAGGGAAGATGATTGGTTTAGATACTCCAGCCAATGAAATGTTTGGCCAGATTATGGCTTGGTCTGATGAAGTGATTATGCTTGCTTTAGAGATTTGCACTGATTTACCTATGGAAGAAGTTAATCAAATTATTCAGCAAATTAGAGAAGGTAAAACCAATCCTCGCGATGCCAAAGCCCGGCTAGCTAGGGAAATTGTTACCATTCATCACAGTAAGCCAGCTGCCCTTAAAGCGGAAAAAGAATTCAATCGGGTTTTTCGTCAAAAAGAAAAACCATCGGAAATGCCCACCTTTAAATTAACCGCCAAGAAATATCAAATCTTGGATTTACTCGTCCAAACAAAATTGGCCTCTAGCAAAAGCGAGGCAAAACGCCTCGTTGAACAAGGTGGGGTGAAAATAGGCAATCAAACAATCAGAGAATGGCAAAAACAAATAGCCGTCAAAGACGGCTTAGCCATCCAAGTAGGTAAAAGAAAGTTCGCCCAGATTAAAAGCTAACTCTTATTAAGTTCGAGTCTTATCCGGGAGCTCTATGAGAAACCGCACGGTTGTGCGGTTTATTTTTGACCAAGGATAGGATATTTGATAGGCGTTCGAACCTACTATCATTATGTGATATAATAAATTAGAAACAACTTTCCATGGAAAAAGAAACTAGAAAAGAAAAATTACTTGATCTATTTTTCAAGATTGGTATTGTTGTAAAAGGAATAGATGGTTTTTTTGAAATCATTGGTGGATTCATTTTTCTCTTTATTTCTTCCCAATCTCTTAATCGAATAATTGTTTGGTTGACTCAGCATGAATTAACCGAAGATCCAGGTGATTTAATTGCTAATTGGTCTGTTCAATGGGCACAAGGTTTATCTCTTAATGCAAAAATATTCGGTGCCATTTATCTTTTTACTCATGGGATAATAAAAATAATCTTAGTTTTGTCACTTTTACGTCAAAAACTTTGGGCTTATCCAACCGCTATCTCCATATTTTTTATTTTTATTATTTATCAAATTTATCGATATATTTATTTTCCTTCATTTGGCCTAATTATATTAACCATATTTGATGCGATAATCATTATACTTACTTGGCGGGAGTATAAAAAATTAAAATTAGCAGGAATTTAAGTCCAACAAAAAGTTCGAAAATCGTCCCATCTGGGAAGCGCTCAAGATAACAGCTCGACCAAGCCTTATTTCTTGTTGACATTTATTGTCGTTTATGTAATATTAGAAATAGCTTTCGGGATAGAAAATAACCAGTTTCTTTAAAACAATAAATTAATATTCAAAACATATAATGCACTTAAGGGAGGCAATAAAGAGATAAGATACAAAAAATACTAAAAGGCATCATTAAAGAAGGGAGGAAGGTCATGAAAAAGGCGAAAAGAATAGCTTTGGTTTTCTTCGTAATTTTGATGGTTCTTAGTCTGACAGGAATAGTAGCGGCTCGGAAGAGGAGTCCTTCGCGCTCCCCGAGACGATACCATCGTCCGTATCCGTATCATCATCATCCGCATTGCTTTATAACAACTGCAGCTGAAGACTCTGGTCAGGTCGCTATCCTGACGGAATTAAAAAAATTGCTAGTTGGCCACTAGTCCTTTGGTTCAGTTCTTTACAGATTTATATCATAATAATGGCTCACAGTCTGCGGAGGCATGAAATGTACATCTCATTGTGGAGCTTGCCTATATAATCCTTTTGTCATAATGTAGTAGGGCCTATTCGATTACAGTAAGACCGAATAGGCTTTTTTTCTTGCAAATAAATTCGAAAATCGTCCCAGTGGCAAGAGTTAAACTGTAATAAATAACAGAATGGGGTAAATATCAAAATGATTGTCTAATTCGACTTAAAACTAAACCTGGTAGGCAGTGCTCTGGTCCAATCAAGGGTTTGAAAGCTATTCTGCTAAGCGAGCTAATCAGAACGTTTGTTAGACGAAAGCGCTTTGTCAAATAATGTTGACAAATAAATTTATCATCTGTTATCATATAAACATAAGTAAAGTTCTTTGAATCCAAAAAAGAAGGAGGTAGCTATGAAAACACCCAAATTTCAAGATATCAAATTTCAAACCTCTTCATTTAGTAATATCGATCCTGTTCCATTCTGCGTAGCGGTTGGGCAGACACGGGACGGCGGTGTTGTTGTTAAACACTCGAAAGATTCTGATTCCGCCAAAGCTTTGATATTTACCAAAGAAGAGTGGAAGGCTTTCGTAAAGGGAGTCAAGGCAAACGAGTTCGATTTTTAACCTCCTCGAAAAAAAAAGAGAGCGTATATATAACAATACGCTCCCTTTTTATTTTTTTCTACTACACTGATTCTCCGATAAGATGAACGAGGTTATTCTTTTACCATAATAAATAGGTTCTGATGTCCCTTCAGATGCGGGCAGGCGTTCAGCATGCGGAGCTATGGCTTAGAGACGGCTTAATCAAGCCGTTTTTGATTTGTTTATTTATCCACTTTTTCCAGTTTTTTTGAAATAGTATAATAAAGTATATGAAAAAACTATTTATATTAATAATCATTATTATTCTTATTTTGTTAATTGGGTTTTTATTGATTAGGCATGTAAATATGCCATTACCCGAGAATGGTATTTTAAGAACTATTTATGTTAAAGTTATTTGTTTTGGGGAACATTTTTCTTGTGAGCAAAATATGTCAGATGAATGTACTATAGGCGGGGAGTGTATAAATCAATAAATTTAGATATAGTGAATAGCGGGGTGGGGTAGATGTTATGGTTTTGTTAATTCTAGAATAAAAAAATAGTCTTTAATTGTTTGCCAATAGATTCGGACTTCGTCCGTCTTGCGGAGCCCTATGAAAAACCGCTCAACAGCTGGTTTTTTTTGTAACGAGGGCAGGACATTTTGAGGGTGTTCGAACCTTTGACAGATTCTATTCATCGTGCTATTTTAACTTAAACTGAAAAGTAATTGTTTTTTATCAATTGAATATACATTTTGAGCAAGGAGGATTATTATGTTAGGAATACCCGAAAATATCAAAAAGGAAATTTTCTTGATTGAAAGAGGTAAAAAGTTGAAGAAACGGGTTAAGCAGGAGCCGTCTTATTCTCAAAAAGAATTACTTTCCATAGCGACAAGAAATTTGGCATTTCTTAATGAGGTTGCCAATACTGAGCCCGTTCTTTCTTTTCTTCGTGGGTCTGGTTCCAAAAGAACGATATTGATAATTGATCATTTTAACACCACTTATCCGCAGCGTAATCCACAAGACAATATCGGCTGTCTGGTTTTGACAGTTATAGGCGGCGTAGCATCTTTCTATAATTGGGTTGACGCTGATTATCCTGTAAATAGAAGCGACGGGGACTATACGTTAGTCACCGAGAAAGAATTGGAGAGATGGCATAACGATAGTCTTAAGCAGTTTGCCTTGCTTACGGAGAAAGATATTTGGAAAAATATCCTTCGATGTTTGAATATCATGAGGAGTTAATTCTCATATTGTGTTTTGAAAGTCAAAGGAGAGGACACCATGTTCTCTCCTTTTCTATTTAACAAATAAGTTCTGATTTCGTTCAGTATACGGAGCCGAGTTGTTTTGCTAAATCGGAGTATGGGATATGTTTTTTTATTATTATATGATAAACTAAAATTATGGAACATAATGCTGCTGTAAAAAATACGCCCAAAGATGTCTTTTTGCATCTTTTGAATATTCTCACTTTCTATATCAGCGTTATCGGTTTTATTACGCTTTATGTCCAGTATATCAACGCTCTTTTTCCAGATCCTCTCAGCTTTTATTATACAGGGATGGCCAATGCGGTTCGTTTGTCAATGTCAATACTGATAATCGCTGTTCCAATATATCTGCTTACTTCTTGGCTTTTGGGAAAGGACCTGGCCAGTAATCGTGAAAAGAGAGAACTAAAACTGAGAAAATGGCTGATTTATTTTACTCTTTTTATATCGGCAGTTACCATTATCGTGGATTTGATAATGTTTGTTTATAACTTTTTGAGCGGCGAATTGACCATTCAGTTCTTTTTGAAAATCCTTGTTGTGCTCTTGGCGGCGGCGGCTGTTTTCGGATATTACATCTATGACCTAAGACGGAAAAATATGAAGTCCAAAA
>Ga0268285_1001341_pt1 | contig 11988 bp, 7 predicted proteins | sample saktaG_2_FD_190144 | JGI IMG/M metagenome (GOLD analysis project Ga0268285, IMG submission 190144) | Saline water microbial communities from Sakinaw Lake, British Columbia, Canada - sak_2013_06_06_120m | ecosystem: Environmental > Aquatic > Non-marine Saline and Alkaline > Saline ... | reverse complement strand
ATATCCAACATCTTTTTTAAGAATTTTCTTTTTCAAATTTTTTCATCAAGGCAATTAGAGCCTCTACACCTTCAATTGGCATAGCATTATAAATACTTGCTCTCATTCCACCAACAGAGCGGTGTCCTTTAAGATTAACAAAACCTACTTTTGTAGCAGTCTTAACAAATTTATCATCTATCTCATCATTTCCTGTTACAAAAGGAATGTTCATAAGTGAACGGTCTTTTCCAAAAACTGTGGCATTGAAAAGTTTTGAATTATCAAGATAATCATAAATTAAACTTGCTTTTTTTTCATTAATTTTTTGCATAGCAGGAATACTACCCAAATCCTTTAACCATTCAAGCACTAATTTGCATATGTAAATTGCATAGGTTGGAGGAGTATTATACATAGAACCATTTTCAACATGAATGTTATATTTAAACATTGTTGGAGTATTATCCATTTGAAAACCTAATAAATCCTCACGGATAATAACTACTGTAAGACCTGCAGGACCCATATTTTTTTGAGCACCAGCAAAAATTACACCGTATTTAGAAATATCAACAACTTCGGATAAAATACACGAGGACATATCTGATACAATTGGAACACCTTTTGTATCTGGTAAAGAAGTCCATCTCGTTCCATAAATAGTGTTGTTTTGACAAATGTAAAAATAATCAGCACTACTATCAAATTTTGATTTATCTAATTCAGGAATATAATTAAAGGTTTTATCATCTGAGGAAGCAATAACATTAATATTTCCGTATCTCTTAGCTTCTGAATATGCCTTTTTTGCCCATGCTCCGGTAATAACATAGTCAGCCTTGCCATTTTTTAATAAATTCAATGGAATCATAGAGAATTGAGAAGATGCACCCCCTTGCAAAAATAAAACTTTGTAATTGTCAGGAATATTCATTAACTCTCTCAAAAGTTTTTCGCAATCATCTATAATTGACATAAAAACTTTTGAACGATGGCTCATTTCCATAACTGACATACCGCTATCACCAAAATTAAGCATTTCATTGGATGCTTTTTTTAGAACCTCAACAGGCAACACAGAAGGACCAGCAGAAAAATTAAAAACCCTATTCATTTAAATACCTCCAAAATGTTAATTTATATATTAATTATATAGGTGATTAATATATAAGTCAATTATCAAAAAAAATTTTGTGGTAAATCATAAATATTGTTATTTCTTTAACAATCTAATTGTAAAAAATGATTATATTTTTTTGAATAAAACCTTTGCATTAAGACGAAAATATTGTTAGAGATATTATATTTGAGAAAAATAAAAATAAAGCAAGAAAGGAATGATTATTAGAATGAAAGGATATTATCCAAAAAAGAAAAAAAATATAATTAATTTTTTAAAGGGAAGAGGCTTTTATTTTGTGTTAATGCTTTGTGTAGCAGCTGTAGGAACAGTAGGATATCTTTCAATACAAAATGTTTTAAGTGAAATTAATGATGATGAATGGAGTAAAATTGCATTAACAAGCGAGCCGAGCAAAACTATTGAGGATGAAAATAATAACCAGCAAGTTATAAATCCCCAAGAGGGAATTAAAGAAAATAACGCTAATAGTCTAATTAATGAAGAAATATCATCAATTTCTTCAAATCAAAGCTCATCATCAAAACCAAAAGTTTTAGTTTATCATATGCCATTAGTAGGCAGTATTTCAAAATATTTTTCAGCTGACACCTTGATTTTTTCAAAAACTATGAATGATTGGAGAACTCATAATGGTATTGATATTAATGGGGCTATTGGTCAAGAAATAATTGCCTCAGCAGATGGAACTATAGAAGAAATTTATTTAGATGAGTTAAAAGGTATTACAATAATTATTTTGCATAGCGATGGCATAAAAACTGTTTATTGTGGTTTAAATAAAGACACTTTTGTAAAAAAGGGACAAACAGTTTTTGCAGGAGATATTATAGGTAAATTGGGTGAAACTAATGTATTTGAGGCATTGGATGAACCACATCTTCATTTTGAAATGGTAAAAGACGGAATAATGTTAAATCCAATTCAAATGCTAAAAAATTAAGATAATAAATTTGACAATAATCATTATTTATAATATAATGCATTTGGTAAATTTAGCTTTGGAGTTGAAAAATTAATGGTAGGTAAAATTCTAATGATTAAAGCATTTACTAAAACAAATGTATCATATTATTTAAGATTAATCATATTTTTTCTTCTCAAAATATTAAATACAGTTAAGTCTATGTTTATAATTAAAAAAATTAGAGAGCAATGCAGAATAATAATTGAAAATTCAAAGTATGATTTTGTAGACATTTTTTGTTTTAGATTTGGATGGAATGCTGGGTCATTTCAAAGAGCACAACATATAGCATTAAACTTAGCAAGAAGTGGAGTGCTTGTTTTTTATGCAAAAAATTCTTTTAGAGATAAGCAAAAAGAGCTCTTTTCATGCATTGAAAACAATTTATATCTAATTGATATTGATAATCCAATTTTAATGTTTATTTTAAAAAAAGAACTTAAAAGCTTTAACAAAAAGAAAGTAATTCACAATTGCTCAACAAATCTATATACTTCGTATAATTATTTAATGTCATTTAAAAAGCAAGGTTTTACTGTATTATATGAATATATTGATGAAATATCATCGGAAATTTCAGGCACAAAAATTCCAAAAAGCTTTTTAAAAATGCATTCAAAATTAATAAAAGACACTGATAATATTATTGTTAGTTCAGCAAAAATTCTTTATGATAAGGTCAATAAAATAAGAAAATCAAAAAATAATAGTATTTTTGCTTGTAATGGTGTTGAATATGAGCATTGGCAAGTGCAAAGCGATAGTTATAAACAACTTTATGATATTAGAAAGATAGTTGATGAGGGTAAGCCAATAATAGGCTACTTTGGAGCTTTGGCAAATTGGTTTGATTACGATTTAATGGGTTATTTAGCTGTCCATCGTCCAAATTATAATTTTGTATTAATTGGCTGGGAATACGACAAAGCATTTGCTAATAGTAAAATCACAAAACTTAAAAATCTTCACTTTTTAGGTCCTAAAAAATATTCTGAATTAAGTTCATATATTACAGCATTTGATATTTGCATAATTCCATTTAAAGTTAATGAAATCACCCTTTCCACCTCGCCTGTCAAACTATTTGAATATTTGGCGGCGGGAAAACCCTCAGTTTGCACTGCAATGCCTGAATGTATAGCTGTTGAGCAAGTGTTTATCGGCAATACATACGAAGAGTTTATTGATAAAATTGACCAAGCTATTTTATTAAGAGATGATGTCGAATTTATAAAAAAGTTAAAAAATGTTGCTTTAGAAAATTCTTGGAACAATAAGGTGAAAAGCATAATAATGAACTGGTAGTGAGGCAGGTGTGCTAAGTTATGAAAATACTATCTTTATTTAAAAGATATGGTTTTTTTGGAGTTATAAAAAAAGTAGGTGTAAAGATATTAAACTTTATATCTTATTATATTAATAAAAGTTTAGTGATTAAAGAAAATAAGAAGATATTTATATTTTCAAAACAATCATATTATTTCAACAAATCTCTAAACCTTTTTTCTCAATACGCAAGAACATTCAATGAAATGGGGTTTACAGTAAATTATTTTTTTGAACAAGATAATAGAAAAGAAAAAAATATAAGCTTGCCACTAAATATTCATAAGAAAATTAATAATATGTTATTAATAAAAATAACTAAAATGTTAAATAAGAATACAATTATTATTCTCGATGAAAATATTGAAAATTTAGAAAAGTATAATGTTATTAATTATTACAAAAATGTTCAAATAATTAAAGAAAAAAATGAAAAACTCGAGAGTGAAGAGAATAAAGAATATTGGTGTAATAAATGTATTAATAAAATACATAATCTACAAGATGTATCTGAAAAGTTTAAAAACAATCTTTCTATAATAATTTTAAACTATAATAATAAGAATATTATAAATAAGTGTATTGATAGTTTATTGTTATATAATAATAGATATAATTATGAAATAATTATTGTAGACAATCAAAGTGCTGACGGTTCATATGAAATGTTAGTTGAGCAATACAGTAGTAAGATAAAAATAATTAGAAACGAGAAAAACGGTTGTGCATCTGGTAGAAATTTGGGAGTTAGTATTGCAAAAGGTGAATACATAATCTTTTTAGATAGTGACCAATGGGCAATATATGAATATTGGTTAGATAATTATTTAACAATATTAGATAAAAATGTAGGTGCAATTGGATGGGCGGCAGGTTGGTTTAATAAAAATGGTTATGCTGAGCATATTGTTGATAGTTTTCCATTTAGATATATGCCTCCAAAATATTTATATCGTCAAGACATTGGATATTTAGGTTCAGGAGGTTTAATAATTACCAAAAAATTATTTGAAAAAATAAAGGGATTTGATATAAATTATGACCCTACTTGTTATGAAGATACTGATATATCACTGAAAATCAGAGATGCAGGGAAAAAGATAATTTATTGCCCATATCTTGGAGTTGAGCATTTGCCACATCAAACAACTAAGAGCGGTTCCAAAGAACATAAATTATTATTTGAACATAAAGGGAAATATTTCGTTGATAAATGGAAAATAAAAAACAAAAAATTATTGAAATATATTAAGAATTTTTAATTTTGGGAGAAAAGAATGAAAACAAAGGAAACACAAAATATTAAAAAAAATTCAACAACAATTAATCCTAAGGTATCAATAGTAATACCAGTGTATAATGGTGCTATCTATATGAAAGAAGCAATTGACAGTGCATTAGCCCAAACATACGATAACATTGAAATTATTGTTGTAAATGACGGTAGCACGGATGAAACAGATAAGATTGCTTTATCTTATGGTAATAAAATAAGATACTTTAAAAAAGAAAATGGCGGAGTATCAACCGCCCTTAATTTAGGCATTAAAGAAATGACAGGTGAATATTTTTCATGGCTTAGTCATGATGATATTTATATGCCTGAAAAGATAGAAAAACAAATAGAATTATTATCAAGTTTAGATGATAAAAATACAATTCTTTACTCAAATTATAAATTTATTGATGAAAATAGCGAACCAATTTATCAACCAGTTATTCATAATCATGAAATGTTAACTAAAAAACAGGAATATGCCTTGTATAGAGGATGTATTAATGGGCTTACTTTATTAGTAAATAAAAAAATATTTGATGATGTTGGTCTGTTTAATGAGGAACTTAGATGCACTCAGGATTATGAAATGTGGCTACGAATGATAAAAAAAAGGTATAGATTTGTTCATATGCCTGATGTTTTAGTTATTACAAGACTACATAGTAAGCAAGCAACCAATTGTAATCCAAAGGTTTTAACTGAGGGGAATAAAATATGGATAGAAATGATAGATGCATTATCTACAAATGATAAAATTAGACTTGAAGGTAGTGAATATAATTTTTATGATGAGATGATATCTTTTTTAGAAACAACTCCTTATGAACAAACAAAAAATTATTGTTTTGAACAAAAACAGAAGATATTATTAAATGAAAAGTATATAATAATCGAGAAAATGAAAGAAACTAAAGTTTCTGTAATAATACCTTTTTATAATCGCATTGATAAACTTAAAAATGCAATAGAATCTGTTTTGACTCAAACACATAAATATTTAGAAATTATACTTGTAAACGATTGTTCAACAGAAAACATTGAAATAATAAAAGAATACATTAATAATGATGAGCGAATTAAATTAATAAATTTAGAAAAGAATTTAGGTCCTGCGTCAGCAAGAAATATTGGTATTGGCAATTCAAGTGGTGAATATATAGTTTTTTTAGATTCAGATGATAGTTTTGTTAATGATAAAATTAAAAAACAATTATTTGAAATGATTATTAGGGGTTCAAATATTTCTCACACTTCATATTTAAGGAAAAGTTCCAAAAGAGAAGATATTATACATTCTGGAATTAAAAAAGGAATTGTAATACCTGAGTTTATTTATAATTGTCCAATTGCAACACCTACAGTAATGATAAAAAAAGAGTTTTTAATAAATAGTGGTGTTAAATTTAATGAAAATCTAAAAATAGGCGAAGATACTTGCTATTGGTTAGAGTTGCTTAAAAATGAACAATTATTTGGAATAGATGAAGCTTTAACTATTGTAAATACTGATGAAAATTCAGCCGCATATAATACCGAAAAAAGCATAAAAGGAATAAAAAATATTTTAACATACTTGTTAAATGATGAAAAATATAAACATTTTGACATAGAGATTTCTTTATTATGCGAAATATATATTGATAATATTAATTTAAAATATGGTAAATACAATAACGAAAATACCTTTTGTCCAAACTGCCTAAATTTAATGCATAGTCCTTCTTGGGTATATACAAGACCTTTTAGATTTGTTATGAGATACATTAGAATGTTAAAAGAAAAAGGGATTGTATTTATGTTAAAAAAATTTATTCTAAAAGTTAAACGAATTATTAAGGGTGCATAAATATGAAAAATGCTAAGCATATTAAATCGTTAAATATTCTTGAAATTAATAATGTTGATTTAGCTGGAAGAAGATTTAATGGTTATGACCTTCAAAAATTTATTAATGAAAACACTATACATTCTGCAAAACAGATTGTCGTTAATAAAATGTCTAACGATAAGAATGTTATTGATTTTTTTGATAATGAGGGTATTAAAATAGAGAATAAATTATTAAAATATGAACATGAAATTCTTTCTGTTCATTCTCAATTATCATTAACATCAAATATTTTATTAAATGAAAAAGAATATATTAATGCAGATTTAGTTCATTATCATTTAATTCATAATACAAAGATACCTTTATTTTCGCTAATTGAGCTATGCGGTTCTAAGCCTTCAATATTATCAATACATGACCCTTGGATTTTTACCGGGAGGTGTGTGCATCCTGACAATTGTATTAAGTGGACAAATGGCTGTAACGATTGCAAAACTTTAGATACACTATTCCCATTTACACAAGATAACTGTAATTCACTGTGGAAATTAAAAGAAAAAATATATAAAGAATTAGATATTGATATAATTGTCTCAACTCCTTATATGTATAATATGTTGAAAAAAAGCCCAATAACTAAGCACTTTGAAAATGTTCATATTATCCCTTTTGGGATAGATTTAAATAAATTTTGTAGTGATAATATTTTAAGAGAAGAAACAAGAAATAAGTTTAACATACCAAAAGATGATGTAGTTTTGTTCTTTAGGGCACAAAAAGAATTTAAAGGAACTCAGTATATAGTTGAGGCTTTAAAGATGCTTAAATCTAATAAAAATATTACTTTAATAAGTTGTAGTGAAAAAGGATTATTAGAAGAACTTACCGAAAAGTATAATATTATTGAACTTGGATATGTAGAAGATGATGAAATAGTTAGTGTATATAATGCTTGTGATATTTTTTTAATGCCTTCAAAAGGTGAAAGTTTTGGTATGATGGCAATAGAAGCTATGGCTTGCTCAAAGCCTGTAATTGTATTTGATAATACAGCATTACCTTTTGTAACTTTTGCTCCCGATTGTGGAGTATTAGTCAAAGATAAAAGCTCTTACGAATTATCACAAGCAATCAAATTATTAGTAGAAAATGAAGATGAGAGAAATAGACGAGGTGTTTTAGGCAGAAAATTAGCCGAAGAACATTACGATATTAATGTGTATAACAAAAAAATGTTAGAGATATATGAAAAAGCCAATGAAAGACAAATCAATAAAAAACAAAAGCATAACAAAAAAAATAGAGTTGATTATAGTTCACCACAAGTTCAAGTATTATTACATAAACTAAAAGTCATTTCAATAAATATTTTTGGACAAGAATTGCCAAACCTATCATTTTTTAAAAAGACAAATTCCAATTATTATCCGAAAGATTATAAAATTGATTACTCTGATTCTCAAATCCAAAGTATTATTAATAAATTCAATTATGATTTATATAATAGTATTATTGAAAAAAAAGCATCTAAAGAAAACTTAAATCCTTTAAAGTATTTAATAATGTTAAAAAATGATAGAAAAAAAATTAAAGAGGTAGCAAAGAATTCGTTAAAGAATTATCCAATTATTCTTAAAAGCTTGAAAACCATTTATAATTTGTTAAAAAATATCAAGCACAGAACTTTAAAATATAAAATTTCAATAATAGAAAATGAAAATAAATATTTGTATGAACAAATCAAATATTTTGAAAATGAACAAATCACTTTTTATGACACGATTGATAGTTTATCAGAAAAAAATGATCAATTAAGTAATGAGATAAAAAATATTAGTGATAATAACAATTCTCTTTCTGAACAAAGAACTCAATTGCTTAATAAAGTAAGTGATTTAGAAAAAAACGAAAATAAATTATTGAAATCAATAAATTCCTTTAATAAATTATTTGCAGATGATAAAAAAAATATATTGTATTATCATGGTGGTAGTGGTAATCATGGCTGTGAAGCACTTGTCAGAACACTTGTTGATATAAATAATTTTAAAAAGGATGAAACTTGTTTATATTCTTATGTTTCTGATGATGACTATAAATTTAAAATTAATGAAATTATTAAGTTCATATCAAGCTCAAAATTAGATACTGCGGAAATGAACAATGATTATTATAGTAGTAATTCTATAGCCTTATCTATCGGAGGGGATAATTATTGCGGATATGATTATGGAACAAAAAAATTGGAAAAGTATAATCGGAAATTTAATGATTTAGGAGTAAAAACTGCTTTAATTGGATGTAGTATTGAACCTGATATTCTTGCACATAGTGAAGTTTTAGACGATTTAAACTGTTTTTCATTAATTACTGCACGAGAAACAATAACTTATGACGCATTAATGAAAGAAGGAATTAACAGAAATACTCATCTTATACCGGACAGTGCTTTTACACTGCCCACAGCTAAAATAGATTTACCGGAAGGATTTACACAAGGAAATACAATAGGATTAAATGTCAGTGATTTAGTTCAGTCTTATGATGGGACAAATAATATTACTTATGATAATTATAAAAACTTAATTGAATATATAATTGAAAATACTGACTACCAAATTGCATTAATACCACATGTTATTCAGCAACACAATAATGACTATATTACATTATCAAATCTTTTTAATGAGTATAAACATACCAATAGGGTTTTATTAATAAATGATTGTATCTGTAATGAACTAAAAGGATATATTAGCAAGTGTAAAATATTTGTCTGTTCAAGGACTCATGCATCTATTGCCGCCTATTCAACTTGTGTTCCAACTTTGGTGCTTGGATATTCAGTTAAATCAAGAGGAATTGCAAAAGATATTTTTGGAACCGAACAAAATTATGTTATTCCTGTTCAATCTTTAATAGAAACTAATGACTTAACTAAAGGATTTATTTGGATAGAAAATAATTATGATAAGATTAAACAGCATTTAGAAAAAGTAATGCCGGATTATATTAAAAGATGCTATGATTTAAAACCTTTAATAGATAAATTGAAAATGCAAGAAAAATCTATAAAGAGTTTAGCAATGTCAAAAGAATGCACTGGTTGCAGTGCTTGTTTTAGTATTTGTCCTCAAAAATGTATTACTATGGAATTTGATAAAGAGGGTTTCCTAAATCCGATAACAGATTTTACAAAATGCGTTAAATGTGATTTGTGTAAAGATGTCTGCCCTGCAAATAAGCAGTATAAATCAACAGAAAATGTTATTTGTTATGCCGCCAAGAATAAAGATATTTTAGTAAGACTTAGCAGTTCAAGCGGAGGTATTTTTAGAATTTTAGGTGAAAAAACAATAAATGAAAAAGGCACCGTCTTTGGTGCAGCATTTGACTGTGAGAATACTGTATGTCATATGGAAATTGACAATATTAATGACTTGAAAAAATTACAAGGCAGTAAGTATGTTCAAAGTGATTTAAAAGACACTTATAAGATAGTTAGACAAAGATTATTTGCAGATAAAAAAGTATTGTTTTCAGGGACACCTTGTCAGATACAGGGATTAAAATCATTTTTGAATAAAGATTATAAAAACTTAATTAGCGTTGATTTTATTTGTCATGGAGTGCCAAGTTCAAAAATATTTAAAAAATATTGCCAAGAGTTGGAAAAAGAATATAATAGTAAAATAAAAGAGATTGATTTTAGAAACAAAGATAATGGCTGGAGAAATTATAACATTAAAATTATTTTTGATAATGGAAACATAATAGTTGAAAATTTTGCCCAAAACAAGTATATGAATAATTTTTTACAAAACTTAAGTTTAAGAAACTGTTGTTATGATTGCAAAGCTAATAATTTTAGAAGCGGAAGTGATATTACTTTGGGCGATTATTGGGGAATTGAGAATATACATCCAGAATTTGATGATGATATAGGAATTTCTTTAGTAATTATAAAGAACCAAAAAGCAAAAGAATTATTTGCATTAATAAAAGATAAGTTTGAGTTTGTTCAAACTGATGTTGCAAAAATAATTCCTTATAATCAATGTATATCCAAGTCAGTTGATATTAATGCTGAGAGGGAATCGTTTTTTATGAAATATTAAACATAGACTGTGTTTTTAAATAGTAATAATATATTGATAAAAATAATAATTAATGTGAGGTGCCTATGACTATAATAAACAGCATAAAAAATATGAAACAATTCAGATATCTTCTCTCGCAACTTGTGGGCAGAGATTTTAAAGTCAAGTACAAAAGGTCAGTACTTGGCGTTTTGTGGAGCATACTTAACCCTTTACTTATGATGACAGTAATGAACTTTGTTTTTTCAAATTTGTTTAAATTTGATATTCCTAATTACATTGTTTATCTTATGGTAGGATTGGTTTTCTTTAATTTTTTTGCTGAGGCAACTAATCTTGCTATGAGTTCAATAGTGGGCAATTTCAGCCTTATTACTAAAGTTTATGTTCCAAAATATATTTTCCCATTATCAAAAGTAATACTTAGCCTTATTAACTTTGGCTTTTCACTAATTGCTTTATATTTTATCATATTTTTATCAGGCATAAGATTAAATTTTGCTCATTTACTGCTACCATTAGATTTTATTTACATTGCTATTTTTGCTTTAGGAGTATCTCTTTTTCTATCTGCAATTTCTGTATTTTTCAGAGATATGTTTTATATTTATGGAATTGTTCTTATGACATGGACTTATTTAACTCCAATAATGTGGCCTGAAAGTATAATTCCCTCACAATATCTAATATATTTTAAATTAAATCCATTGTATCATTATATTAAATATGCGAGAGATATAATTTTACACGGACAAATTCCATCACTAAATCAGCACTTGTTATGTTTAGCAGTATCTTTGATTACTCTTGCATTTGGAGTTTGGTTTTTTAGAAGAAGACAAAACGATTTTATATATTATATATAAGTTTATTTATAATAGAAATGAGGCAATTTAATGATTAAACTTGATAATGTTTCAATGAAATTTAATTTAGGCAGAGAACATATAGTAACTTTAAAAGAATTACTAATTAAAAGAGTAAAAAGGGAATATAAAACTCAGGAGTTTTGGGCATTAAACGATGTTTCGTTTGAACTTCAAAAGGGCGAAGTATTGGGTATTTTAGGAGTAAATGGCTCTGGAAAATCTACTTTGCTTAAAATTGTTGCAGGGGTAATGAAACCTACAAAAGGGATAGTCCAAGTTAGCGGAAAAATTTCTCCTATGATAGAACTTGGTGCTGGATTTGATGTTGAGTTAACGGCAAGAGAAAATGTTTTCTTAAATGGTGCAGTTTTGGGATATAGTAAAAGTTTTCTTGAAGAAAAATTCCAAGAAATAGTTGATTTTTCTGAACTTAAAGATTTTATGAATGTTCCTGTAAGAAATTTTTCATCAGGAATGGTTGCAAGACTCCACC
>Ga0268285_1001339_pt1 | contig 11998 bp, 10 predicted proteins | sample saktaG_2_FD_190144 | JGI IMG/M metagenome (GOLD analysis project Ga0268285, IMG submission 190144) | Saline water microbial communities from Sakinaw Lake, British Columbia, Canada - sak_2013_06_06_120m | ecosystem: Environmental > Aquatic > Non-marine Saline and Alkaline > Saline ... | reverse complement strand
AAAATTAGAAAAACAAAAAATTTCAATTGAAGCTGAGCTTGGGAAATTTGCCAGAAAAGATGAGAAACTTAAAGGTGATTGGGACACAAGATACCCTAAATTCAATGGCGGCGCCGGCAGTCAAGCCCTGGAAGACGCAGCTGACCAGGTAGAGGAATATGTAACTCTTCTTCCCATTGAGCACAGCATGGAGTTGCAGCTCCAAAATATTAGTTTAGCTTTAGAGAAAATAAAAAAAGGCAAATATGGGAAATGTGAAAAATGCGACAAGAGAATTCCAGAAGAGCGTTTAAAAATCTACCCAGAAGCCAGAATGTGCACCAAATGCGAAAAGTAAAAAACGCCTCGTGAATAAGGCGTTTTTTGATTGGAGACAGTGGGATTAGAACCCGCGACCTTCGCGGTGCAAAAGCGACGCTCTTCCAGCTGAGCTATGTCCCCGAAAGAACTGTGCGGCCTCGTGGACGATGTTCGAACCTATTTTATCATGTCAGGTTCACGATCCGTAGAGACACGGGCATAAAGAAGGCAATTCATAGAAAATGTCAATTGACAACCGATGAGCCAGAGATGGATTCTGATTCATCAGTTTTATCGACTGGCTATCTGGATTAAAAAGATAGGGACCTGAACTACTTTGACTTTAGCATATAACGCAGATTTCGTAAAGAAGAGCCACGTTTTCACACACACCAATCAAAAAGCCCTCACAATATTCCTAAAAGAGGCAAGTTCCCAGGTGCATTTGTTCTCACGAGCGGTTACAATAATGAACTATAAGCACGAATTTCTGACACATGGACGAAACAGCGACAGACCTCGAGAATTCCTCGGGCTATAAGCATCGTTCAAACTGGAAAAATAGTAGAATGAACTACGATCAGTTGTCAAACAATAAGCCAAAAGATAAGAAAATTGGTCCAATCGCAACAATAATCGGCTCGTTATCTGGGATATTAATAACCATAATAGCAACACATGCTTATTATCCACCTTCCATATTTCTATGTATGGTGACCGGCTTGCTGCTGGTCATTTTTCTTCTCATCGCATTCATCTTTTTAGTCCCACCGATCAGGAAATTTGTTAAAAAAAGGAGGATTGCCAAAAAACACAACGCACTTGCCAAAAGATACTTTGGCGACTTTGAGGAACTCATCAATAGGTTTGCGCAATTTGTTGAGCCGCGTCACTGCGATAATATTTCATATGTACTAAATGATCTACAGACCAAAAAGCCAGAATTTCAGGACATATCCCCTTCAGTGGACCAAGTGAGAGATATTTTTCTTATCTTCGAGAAGGAGGCTGCCAAACGTGACAAAAATAAAGACAGCCTTGTTTTTCTTGTAAGGTGGTTTGAATATATCCTGAATCTGTACAATAAACAATTGATTTGTGAACCAGTAAAAAGAATTAGGGCTAAAGTTCGGGCCGAAATCCCCGAAGAGATCAAAGAAGCATATAAGCAAAACAGATTCGTTTATGATAGATTCATATGCGATTATGTCGATCTTGCAAGAAAAATGAACAAAACATTTGGAGAAAGAATCACAAGAGAATACTTTGAAACACCGCAGGAATTATAGCTATTGGTTTTCTTACCCTCAGCGCTCCGAAGGAGATTTGTATTTTCTCACCAAGTGACTTTCCTTCCCATGACAGCCTCGGCTTTTTGGTAATCGGCATGCAAAACAGCAGCAGAAAGTTATAATAAGCACTAACTACCTCCGGCGGTAGGACTCGAAGAGTTGCCCGAAGGCATTGCCTTCTCGCTTCGCCACGTCTGACGTGGCTTCGCTCGTCGCAATTCAGGGAGTAGGTTCTCGCCATGCCACACAAAGCAAAAACAAAAACCCCAGAACGGGGTTTGTTTTTGCTCCCCAGTCCAAAGCTTATTATAACCGTCTTACACGACACTGTGTATATGGAACAACTCAAAGAGCAGTTAAATGAAATAAAACGCTTCTACAAATCTTCCGAGCTGCGGCGTGCAGCGGAGACCGTCAATTAGCGTTTTTCTTTTTTGGGTTCCTTGTTCTTCTCTTGCCACAACCAGCATTCCAGAAGAATGTCGGCAACTTGTTCTGCCACACATTCGATTCTCTCCTCAAGCTTCTTACACTTGACCTTTTTTGATTTTTCGCTCATTGGTCCATCATGACATGCCAGAGCGTGAACAATAGGAGGGAGAATTTGCTGATATGAGTAAACAGCCGTCCGGCGTGTAATGTTAGGACCTACCCGTGCTGAGTTGCGTTGGCACCTTGAGTTCGAACCAACTTCAGTAATCGCCTGACGATCTCATTTTTCGCCAAGAAAACGTCTCTATTCTTTTTGAAAGGATCAAACGCTATTGGTTGAAAAATGGCAACGATATCTGTCGTTTCAATCCTTTTCATCTGCATATCCAATAGATGCTCGGGGACCGTGGCTCTTTTCAGAAACGCTTTCCTTGCGGCTCTACGATTACCATCAAACCAAATAAGCTTCGCCCCCATTCTTCTTAACTGTAAAACCCTGTTATCATCCACCCCAGGCATGAAGCCCCAAGTAATAACCAAGTCTTTGTCTGATTTCTTCGCTTCAGCGACTGCATCTTCTACATACTGCCAGCAATTATGCAAACCAAGAATACATTCCATATCAATATGGACGAAGCCACAGCTTTTTTGTAGATAATTCCCAATTTCGGTTTTCCCGGTCCCTGGTATACCCGTGATCAGTAGAATCATATTTTGCACAACGGTTTAGATTCCTACTCCTTAGTAGAGTAAACCCCTAATTTTATAGAATGCTTAAATATTTGGAGACAGTCCGACCTCCAGCAACAGGTGCTATGGATTCCATTTCCAGATTCCTCGTTCCTTTGAAAAGTAGGATGGATATATACGATGACCTTGAAAGTAGTCCGGCTCGAATGCTTCTATGAATTTCTCAACAAATCGAGTATAATCCGCTTTGCTTCTGTGATCAATTGTCGAGGTAAAGTTGACTACTTTATCGAATATCAAAAAAGCTTGCGTCTGCTGTCCTTCACACTCCTTCTTGAAGGCATTTAGCGTATTTCTATAGTCTGGACAAAATTCCACGAAGAAGTGGTACTGGATTAAATCAGCCGCCAATTGCTTGTCGGAATGATGACCGTTGAGAACATCCTTGCCCGAAAACCAAGTTTCTTTGATAGGATTGAAATCATAATCCTCCAGGATTACTTTGTGAGCAACGTAATCCTCCGGAATATTCTTGAACACGCCAATCACCAGATGAAGACTACGGTCGCCACACGCGATTATTGGATACTGATCTACGAAGAACTTCTCCAAATGAACAAGTTCGTGTAAAATATGTACGCTGTCACGGGCGACACCGCTCTTCACAAGAACCTTTGGCAATCCCACATTGCCCCAACCTGGAAAGTCGATAAGTGCATCAGCTTTGATATTGGCTCTTTCCTCTATTGTTACCTTCTCTCCCGCCGCCTCCTCAACACGTGTGATTTTTTGCGCGATGGCTTCTTCTTTGTTCATGTTGTAGCTCCCCTTAGTCTGCTGAGATCTTGGCAAATGGGCCGTAGCCGCGAGATCTTCCTGAAATTAATAAAGTTACTCTTTTTTGTTTTGCCAATATTCCTTTATCTTCTTAAAGTGATCGATCCTTTTATTGATTTTCAGAATCTCTTTTGGATAAAACTCGAGAAGATTGTCGCACATCTCGATCATCCAATCTTTACGCTTGTTATGAGGTATAAAATTTACAGTATTTGCATTTGCTATTTGAATTTGCCCCCACCCCAATGCTCCTAGTGTTAAACAATCCCAAGAAAGAAATTCAATTGGCGTAAACGTAATCTTTTCAATAATCAAATTTGGAATTTCAATCCTATAGTCAACCTTTAGGATGACAAAATAATTTTTATCGTCTTCGTAAAACCGAGCTAACCTCTCAACAGAAGTGAGGTTTGGCATATTAAACTTCGTATCAAGCCGATGAGTTTTTACATCCACCACATAGTAGAAGTCATCTTTGTCGGTGAAGGCTAAATCGGCCATAGCTCTTCTTGCAAACGCTGCAGAATACTCTTTGGCCAAATCTCCTAAAATTGTGCCAAAGTTCTCAACAAGAATACCTTCGATGGCGTCACCCACGGCTCGCGGGCTATCAATTGTTCTGGGGGAAAGAAAATCGGTTTGCTTATTGAGAAAATCAGCAATTTTCTTTTCTAACTCTTTGTATGTATCCGTGTAAAATATTTTACTTTTTTGCATTATAATAGTTTTTTATTGAATAAAGGTGCCTCATCCTCAGATTTAACACTTTTCCTACTATTTCCATTTAATTGTTCATTAAGAGTATTTCTCTCCCAAAATACACCATCTGAATACCCTTGAATTGTCTTTTCAGATTCTACCATTTCAAGTCTTTTTTCAGCAAGACAGCAATATAGTTCGTCTATCTCGATACCAACATACTTTCTACTGAGTTTCTTCGCTACTACCGACGTCGTTCCAGAGCCCAAAAACGGATCAAATACAACATCTCCGGGTTTTGAGCTTGCCAAGATCACTTTGGCAACCAATTTTTCCGGTTTCTGCGTAGGATGGTCAGTATTCTCTGGCATAGACCAAAAAGGAATGGTTATATCTGTCCAAATATTTGAAGGGTGTGTTGTTCTGTATTTGCCGTTTTTATCTTCATGCCAATCTTTTGCCTTTCCCGATTCGTCTCGATACGGAGCGATAACTTTTCTCTTTACCATCACATCGTCAACCTTGAAATTGTAGTTTTTGGACATTGTGCAAAACCAAATATCCTCGGAGCAGTTTTTCCAGTTAGATTTTGCACCACGACCCTTTTCCCTTTCAAAAGTAATGCGATTTTTAATCTCGAAATATTTTTTTGCAACATTAAAAATTGCTCCAGAAGATTTCCAATCGCCACAAATATAAATAGAAGCGGAGGGCTTAAGAACATGTATCATTTCACTAACCCAAGAATCCAACCATTTCTCGTACTTCTCTGATTCCATCTCCTTGAAGTTTGTGAGATTGAAAGTTTTGTTGAGGTTGTATGGTGGATCTACAAATACTAAATCAACGAATTTGTCAGGTAGATAGTCTGATACTTCAAAAATGTCTTGGTGTATGGTTTTATTTAAAATTTCTTCAGTAGAAACAGGCCCATTTATTTTAATGAGCTTTTTCTTAAATATTTTTATTTCGCCATCGTTAAGCGTAATGGTACGATTACGGGGAGCTCGTTTTTTTTGGGTGTTATTAGTCATTCTTGATTAAGTTATTAAGTTTAACATTCGATGATTTTACAGCTCGTATAAGTGTATCAATGAAAAGTATAGTTTATACCACTTTATTTCTCTATTTTAATCATAACCAATTTTCAAAACTTAATCAAACGAAAAGGGGATATTCCTTTACGTACATATTGGTAACGAATGCAAATGCAATTATATAATCTTTTCTCCTGGAAAATTTATTACGCTTGAGGGATAATTAGGGCTTGTTGAACAAGCCCTAATTATATCCGAAGATCACGTTTGATGCAAGTAACCATCTTGTGAGATGGACACGAAGGTTTTCTTCATGCCGCCCATCATATGTGTCGCTATGCACCCATGCGATACTTCTGTTGTCGTTTTTTGAATGCCTCTGCACCGCCCTCTAATACTTCTAATGCTCTGTCCCTAACACTTGGCTCCTCTATGGAACCTGAAATGTATGATATCTCACCGTTGTCAATATTTGCAAGCACAACCTGTTCGGCATCGCTATTTATCACCACATTACCGTTGTTGGACACTAGGATGATCTGCCTGTATCTCTTTGCCTCCCTGATTGCACTGACAAGTTCGTCCATTATGAACTCGTTGTCCAAGTGGTCGTCATGTGAATCAATGATGATTGGCTTGTCACCCTGGGCTAAGTATATTTTGATGAGCACCGTTGCCTTCTGTCCGAGCGACAACTTCGACAGACTTGTCTTCTTGTATCTAACAATGGGGGTAACCGACATATAATTGCCGTAAAGGAATGCGTAGAAGTCTCCAACCGTAATGGCGGTAGAGCTTTTGAGTTTAGATTTAAGCTCGTTGCTTAGTCGTTCCGTCTCTGACACCACCTTGTCGATGCCACCCTCATCACCTTCAGTGACGGACTCATAACACGACAGGAGTTCGCTGAATACAGATACGCCCTGGGCAACTGCAACGGTTACTTTCCTGTTATCCAGAACATCTTCTCCAGCGCTGAGAAACCGCCCGGAATCAAATTTTACCTGGACACCAAAATCCAAGTCAGACAGCACCTGGGCCTTATTCTCGGCAAAGGTGGTGATTATTTCCTCATATTTCGCCTTCTGTGACAATATAATCTCGAGTATTTCTCGGAATAATCCCTTTCTTTTCGCAAGTACTTCGTCCAGATGCTTATTCTTGTTCTCTATTTCAGTCGCCTTGAGCTTCACAGCCTCGATGTCACCCTTGATTGCCTGCTGACGGTCAAGCAGACGAGCATGATCCTGAACTCCTTTTTCGTGTGATTGAATGTGCTTTTGCGAGGAATCAATCTCCTGCACTACTACTAAGATAGCGGCCTTTACCTCCTCGAGCTTGGTTGCCAGAACATCTTGTTGCTCATAGGAGAGCGGACTAAATCGCTCAGTCTCGCCTAGTTTCTCAAGAAGCTTGTTAATAGCGGCAATGTTATTATTGAAGCCGCCAAATCCTTCCTCTATCAATTTGATCGTGCTTTGAAGCAAGTCCCGTAGCTTGATAAGGAAATCTTTGCGAGATTTCAAGTTGGAAAGAGACTGCTGTTTTTCGCGAACAAGTGCAATCTTGTCCTCGCTCTGACCCTTTTCAAGTCCCTTGATTTGTTTGCCAACATCTCGTAACTCTGCTCCGAGCTTCTTGTTTTTGAGCGTAACTGACTTCTTTTTCTCTGGGGCAGTCTCTTTCTCAATGCTCTCTATAACGCTATTAGCAGTGGAGATTTCTGAATCCAATTGTGAGACTTTCTCCGTCAGACCGACGAATTCAAAGCTCCTTACAGAGTCCTTGATTTGAGGATTCTCGAACACCAAGTTCTTGACATAGGTGTCGAAATCTGATTCTTCCCCCACGTACTCCTCAAGTTCCCCCTGGGCGATATAGGTGATATCACTATCCTCAAAGAACTCCCCGTCCGCAAGCTTCTTGGAAAAGATAGTGTCGCCACTGAAACAGATCTCCGTTTCGATATCCGGTGCTTGGTCTGCAATACGTCGAACAAATGAGTTTCTGTCTTCGGTATTGCGGCGATCCATATAGCAGTTGGCTATCAGGTCCACAAGTGCTGTCTTGCCACTACCCTTACCACCAGCCACAGCTACCAGGGCCGAGTTGAGTTTCAGTTCTGTCTTCCGTATAGTCAACTCATCATTAACGACTGCTCCACTGATATTCAATCCATCGATAGTATAGTTGCTCTTTATAGGAGTAGGATCGGATACTTGAACAATGACCCGTTCCGAAGGCTCATAAAGTAACTGTTTCAATCCTTCGAACGTAGGGTCTGCTTTTACCCAACAATGTCTGAGTTCACATACACTGGAGTCATCATCACATACATGTCCCTGTTGACCTCTTGAAGCACATGGACGTCCCACATCTTCTAACCGATGAGCGTCACATCCGTGAATACAAGGTTTTAGGGTCTTGAACTCACCAACGAAATGCTCTTGACCTTCCTTGTAAGGTTCGTTGCCTAGGCACCATTCTCTTGTCTTAGGATTAGAAGAAAAAACCATGTCTGACTTTTGGAGAACGCCTTTTCTGATGTGATGGTCTTGGCCGTTCCAATCAATCAAACAGAATAATTCTTCGGGAAAGACAATGATATACTTCCCCCTGAAACGGCTGTCTCCACTCAAGATTTTGGTTATGTCCTCGTGATCGACTACGGCCATCGTGGCGCCTATCTCTATGGAACTACGCCCATCTTGAAATGAATCATGTTGAGATATAAGCTTATTACCAAGCTCCTCAATATTTGACAGTTTCAACTTCCTGACATCATCTCGATCCTGAGGATTGCCTTCATAGTAGAACTCGATGTCGTGGAGAAAATGCTCCTCGATGTCTTGTACTGAAACTTCATCTGAGAAAATCACATGAAAATTCAATCGCCTCGGACACTCACCGTCCTTTTTGCTGGAAATAACACTCTTGAGCCGAAATTCGATATTGGGGAGGATTGTATGTATGTTGTCCAGCCGCCCTTGTTCCTTAAACTCCAATACCTTCTTATATCCTTCAATAGTGAAGTAGTCCGTAATGCCAACTACGGCTAAGTCCAAAGTCTCAAGTTTTTGAACAAAAGACTCCCAATCTAGAGAGCCGTCTGCCAGTTTAGGATATTGGTTGTTGAGTATCGATGAGGGACTATGTATATGAAGATCCCACTTTCTCCATTCTGAGCCCTTTGGATACATAAGGTTATTATTGTTAGGGAATATAGACATATATAATTATGAGCACAGTTGCTTTTTGATTGATTTCTCATTAACTCCAAATTATAATAATTTCAGTAAATAAGAACCGATGCCGCGATTGTCAGTATAAACAACTAAACTGCTGGATTCACGCTTTCGCGGGAATGACAGCAATGCTTAATCGGCTCTAATTAACTAAGTTTGATATTAGCACTTTTCTACCCGTAAAACAAGAGAATATTAGGCGAGGAGAATCATAGGCTTGTATACATCTCAAAATAATCTACAGTCGAGACCTTAGACAGGTCTAACACGCCAAACAAGGCTAAAACTGTATGGTTTTAGCCTTGTTCCCATATGGTCACGTTTTGTGGAAATGTCTCATCGCCGGGGCATCGTGGACGACGTTCGAACCTGGGCGATTGAGTCATCCACGAGTAACCCGATAGATAACTTTTCCGTCCGAATACGATGTTAAGTCCATATTCAGATGACTTCTTACTTTTTCAGCTCTGTCAGCCTAAGGTAAATTTCCTTTTGGTTTAACCACTGTCTAAGGAGCTTCTCTATCATCTCAATTTGAGACTTATCCGGCTTGGCGGGCAATTCTATTGTATAGTGGCCCTCTTTTTCGGCAGGATAGATTTTACCATCCTCATTCTTCCACTCCCCACGCCCTTCATCTACTTGGAAACCTCCAAAAAGTATTGTAAACAAATCTTCAACTAATTTAATTCTCTCCTTTTCGAAAAGTGCTCCATCATTGTCATGGTAGGGAACGCTGATTCTTATGGCATTGACTTGACGCTCAAATCTCTTAGCTTTCTTCTTCACAGGAAACATATCCCCATGGCCAGGAATAATAAAATCTGCGATCTCAAGTATCTTTTCACGATTCTTCAAGTGTTCTTCAGGGAACTCGCTGAAAGAACGCCATAACGAGTCTTCTTCAAGATCTTTTTTACTCTCAAACAAGTCACCCACGATTGCTATTGTCTCAGAGGCTGTTTTGTCAAGCCCAACAGCAGCCTGGGCGAGGCGATCAGCTACATGCTCAAGCACTGGAACAAGCTGACGTTGTTCCTTCGTCAGCCCGGAGCCCCGCTTGATAACAATGTGTGTGAGAGGGCCCTCAAGAAAGCGATCCTGTACCGCAAGAATGCCTACTTCTACAAGACCCGGAACGGGGCCCGCGTGGGCGATCTGTTCATGAGCTTTATCCACACCTGCGAACTAAACGGCGTCAATCCCTTCGACTACCTTACCGAACTCCAGAAGCATGCCGACGAGCTATCCACTCACCCGGCCGATTGGATGCCCTGGAACTACCGGTACACGCTCCAAAGAACTGATGTCACCCGCCCCAAGACCCATCACACTTGCTGACAAATTAAGATTTTTTTCAGGCCTGCCGAAATGACACAGCCTTTCAATTCCATAATAATATCAAAATCTTCTTCGCATTATAAGCTGAAGATTTTTTACGGAATTTGTTGCCAAATCCACCAAAATCCAAACTATTGGCTTTAAAGATGCTGTTGAGGCGTGATTTTTTGCAGACCTGTACTGCTCCCATTAAGCAACTAAAAAGTTAGATTAAGCCCCGACTGGCTCCGGGGACTGGACGACGTTAGAACCTGGATAATGAATCAAAACTAAAAAGAAGATATCGCTTAGTTGTACTGTGTAATTTCATTTTCGTTCTTTAACTCTTAGAGGAGCCAGTAACTTATGTCGCTTGTAATGATAAAACCGAGCCAGCTCTCTCCGTTTGCTTTTTCGTCTTATATAACGTCTCGCCCAGCCGGGATGTTTGCGGTCGCATCCCTGACGCAGCAGCACGTACAATATAATCCGAACCTGGGGAACCGTCAGAGCCGGGGTGTGTTTTTTTCCCCCGACGTGTTTCCAGAATCAAAAACCATAATGCAATAAGTGAGAGTATCTGATGATGTTGCCAGCCAGCCCATGTGCGAACTTCATAATCCGAAAGCCCAGCTTCACTCTTGGCTCGTTTAAGACAGTCCTCTATACGATGCTCAGCCTTGACAACTCGCGCCAATTCTTCCAGAGCAGTGTCAACAGGTGCATTAGAAAGATAATAGTCATACTTAACTTTGCCTCTATCATCAACAGATCGTGTCACTACCAAAAGTTCTTCTGCCGGCTCATGGCAACTCCGTTCGGTTCGAGCAACAACATGACAACTAACAATCTCGATAACAAGCGGACCTTTCTCACCATCCCGAACATCAATCTTCGTCCATGTTTTATCCTGCAATGCATTAAGCCATCTATCAACCCGCTGAAAAGGTTGTTTGGGAGGTTGGCCTCTGCCTCCATAGGCAGGCGGTTCGCTCTCAAGGTCACGAATATAGGTATTACTTGGAACCGCCAAAAGATACTGTTCATCCAAAGCCCTCAAATCCCTTCTAAAACCACTCGAACGGCCCATTTCATCATCTCCGGTTATCCAACGATGAGGCAGATACTCGCCATTGTTTTTAAGCATATCCAAAGCCAGTTCTTGACGGGTTTGATAGCGAATATGTTTCGGCACGCCGCATTTTTTTCTACGATCTTTATTATTAGCCCACTGTTTCGGAAGATACAATCGCTCATCTACCAAACCATGTTCTTTACGAGAAGCATAGCCCATGTAAACACCCACCTGCCCATTGTCAACTTTGCCAAGACGACCAAGCCATTGTCGCTGTACACCCACCGAATTGTTGCCGCACTTCTTATGCCCAGAGGGATCGAAGACAATGACACCATCATCTTCGCCAATTTCAGCACCTATTTGCCGTACCAGTTCCTGCTGCAATGGCTGATAATCCCAGGACGCTGTGCCTATGAATTTCTGAAGCGCTTCTCGAGTCCTGTCATAGCGATAGGCAATCGACTCGACATTCTTTCTTTCCAGATCAGACAGAAGGCCACATATGTACATCTGGGCGTTCTCTTTTGGCTCACGTCTGCCGAAAGAAGCTATAAAAGGCTGGGCAAATTGTTCCAATCGTTTCAGCATACCATTGACAACCTGTGGCTTGATATCAGCTTCTTTAAGAATTTCTTGTTTTCGTACTTCAAATCGTCGTTCCATGACAGTTCCTTTCCATCGGGACTATTCCCATGGAAAGTTAGTCGTATAAATGACTTAAATATCTTTAATGAAAATTACACAGTACAATTAGTTATTCAGTCTCAGTACTGTCCCGTTAAAAATTAACTTATTTTCGATAATACTAATTACAATAAAGACTTAAAGCAAATTATGACCTGTGTCGATTTCAATTTGATCATGTATGATTACGGCTCTAAATTTCTTAAAGGAGCCAAACATGAACCACGGTCGAATTGTGTTCTCACAGATTATGGACTACTTTCCACTACGGCGTTTCAAGTCGTGCGTCTATCGATATCGAGGCGACCATCGCATCAAAACCTTTACTTGTCTCGACCAGTTTTATTGCATGACCTTTGCCCAATTGACTGCTCGCGAGAGTTT
>Ga0268285_1001329_pt1 | contig 12058 bp, 13 predicted proteins | sample saktaG_2_FD_190144 | JGI IMG/M metagenome (GOLD analysis project Ga0268285, IMG submission 190144) | Saline water microbial communities from Sakinaw Lake, British Columbia, Canada - sak_2013_06_06_120m | ecosystem: Environmental > Aquatic > Non-marine Saline and Alkaline > Saline ... | reverse complement strand
CTATGACTACCAATAGCTCTATTAAGGTAAAGGATTTGTGGTTAGACATTAATATATCTTAACATAGCTATTGGAGATGTAAAATACCAAGAAGAATGTTCTTGGTAAGTTAGCTGCGGGACTAGGATTCGAACCTAGATCAAAGGCTCCAAGGGCCTCTGTCCTACCATTAGACGATCCCGCAATATTCTGTTATTGCCAACTCTATTGGCAATTGGGGTATTGAAGAATATCTCATCTCATTTTCAGCTTCCATAAAGAGCTTTAATATGGTTTTAATATTCTCTTCTGAAAACTTCTCTGTTTGCGCTTTTATCTTTTCTTTCTCTTCTTTTGTAAATCCATCCAACATATCAGAACCAATCTTCAAAACAAGTATTTCTCTAAGATAACTAATCAGGCTTTTTGCAAATTGCTGAGGATCTTTCCCCTTTTCCAAAGTTTCATTTAAACATTCAATTGCTTCTTTTGCTTTCTTCTGTATAAGAAAATCAATTAGCTGGCTTACTGATTGAAAATCAATTAATCCAAGCAAATTATTAACGTCATCTTTACTTATCTTTTCTTTCCCCAATACTGCTCCGTATCCTAAAACCTGATCAAGCATGCTTTCTGCATCCCTAATAGATCCTCCTGAGTTTGCAGCGATTAACTCCAAGGAAGATTCTTCAATCTTTGCTTTTTCATTCTTACATATTATGTTCAACTTTTCAATAATCTCTTTCATGTTCAGCATTTTAAAATCAAATCTCTGGCATCTCGAAATAATAGTAGGAATCATCTTATTACTCTCTGTTGTAGCTAAAACGAAAAGAACATGAGAGGGAGGCTCTTCCAGAGTCTTTAAAAGAGCATTAGCTGCATCCTTTGAAAGCTGGTGGCATTCGTCAATAATGATTACTTTGTATTTGAACTTTGTCGGAGCAAATTCTATTCCTTCCTTTAAAGATCTCACATCATCAATGCCCCTGTTAGAAGCAGCGTCAATCTCAATCAGATCAATAGCTTTCCCTTTATTTATCTCCAAACAAGAAAAGCATTCATTACAAGGTTCGTAATCCCCTTTTTTTCTGTTTTCACAATTAACCGCCTTTGCCAAAAGCCGAGCTAAGGTTGTCTTTCCTGAACCGCGAGGTCCTGTAAACAAATATGCATGGGAAACCGTTTCACTGGATATTTCATTAGTCAAAGCCTTGATAATATGCTCTTGGCCGATCATTTGGGAAAACAGCTTTGGCCTATATTTTCTATATAAAACGAGATTAGTCATGTTTTACTTTAAAAACCCATAATTTGTATCCTAAAAAGTTCCAAACCATTGAAATGAAAGTGGCTATCATTTTCATAACATTTGTCCAAGCTGCCGGAGAAAGACCAAATAACGGAGATATCAAACTTGTTCCAATTACAATAATACCCGTGTTTATTACTATGCCTATTCCGGCAATTATTAAAAACTGGGTAAACTCCTTACCAGTAGCAGATTCTTTCTTTCCAAAAGTCCAAACCCTGTTCCAAAAATATGAATTAGTGGTAGCACATATAAAAGAAGCAGCATTTAAAGGAGCGATAGCCATCCCTCCCGTAATTCCTGTAATCCAGATTAAAAGATTTAAAACTCCAAAATCAATAAAAGTATTCAAAACTCCTATTTCTCCAAATCTGACAATTTGACGAAAGATTTTAAATATCTTTGCAAGAAGCTCTCCTATAACCACACCGAATAAAAAGATTAAAGGAAGTGCAATAAATAGAATCCAAGAAAAGCTGGAATAAGATTCAGCCAAAGACCTTATTTCTTCAATATAAGGATTCTTGATAACAAAGAACAAAAACAGAGCCGATACTTCTCCTAAAATTAAACTATATAATATATTGCGTTTTGAAGAATTCATATTTATATAAAAGCATAAAAATTAAACAATTAAAAGACCTTTATTATTTTAAACGTTTCCGGATCAATTTTTATCTTATCCCCTTTTTTAATTTCTCCTCCTAAAAGAGCTTTAGCTAAAACGTCTTCCACTTTGTTTTGGATTACTCTTTTCATTTCTCTTGCCCCAAATTGAGGATTATAGCTCAATTCCGCTATCCTCTCCTTTAATGGATCAGTAATCACAAACTCAATATTCTTTTTAAAAAGATTTTTCTTCAATTTGTTGAATTGGAGTTCAGCTATTCCTAAAAGATTTTCCTTGCTTAAAGGGTTAAAAATAACAACGCCGTCAAACCTATTAACGAATTCAGGCCTGAAAATCCCTGTTTGAAATAAGTGATCCAATATCCTTGTTTTAAGAGAAGACCATTCTATTTTCTCTTTAATCGCATCTAGAATCATTTGATATCCGGCATTGGAAGTAGCAATAATAATAGTATTTTTAAGATCAACTTTTCTTCCAAATCCGTCTCTAAAGGTTCCCTCATCCAATATCTGCAGAAAAAGATTTAATACGTCAGGATGAGCTTTTTCTATTTCATCAAGCAAGATAAGGGAAAAAGGATTCTCTCTTGTTTTAACACTTAAAAGTCCTTGAATATCAAGAGATCCAATCAATCTAGAAAGATCTTTTGTCTGTTGAAATTCCGACATGTCAAATCTAATCATTTTATCTTCTGAACCAAAATATATTTCAGCTAAAGCTTTTGATGTTTCAGTCTTTCCAACTCCAGTAGGGCCCAAAAACAAGAATGTTCCCATTGGCTTTCCTCCCTGTCTAATACCGCTTCTAGCTCTTCTTAGAGCTGAAGAAATTTCTCCTACAGCAATGTTCTGATTAATAATCCTTTGATGGATAAGGTTTTCCAAATTAAGCAAAATCTCTTTTTCCTTAATCATAATTCTTCCTACTGGAATTTTTATCTTTTCAGAAACAATTTGAGCTATTTGATCAACTCTTAATACCTTTCCTCTTGTCCTAGAAAGAAGTATTATTGCTTCTTCCAATATGTCCTGTGATTTTTTTGGAAAAGGAAGATTAGAAAGATAACGCTCGCAATAATCCACTATATCCCGTAAAGCTGGATAAGAAATGAATTTCTTGTATTTTCTTTCCAGGAATGGAACTGAATCTTCCAAAATAATTAAAGCTTGTTCTGGAGAAACTTCCGAAAGCTCCACTTTTCCGAATAAATTAAGGATAGCCGGCTTCTTTTCAATATTATCATGCAATCCGCGGTAATTCGTAATTCCTATCACCTGAAACTGTGGCAGACGCAGATAAGACAGAATTATTCCAGAGATATCTAATATTCCTGCTTTTTCTTCTGATTTAAGATAATTATGTATTTCTGGAATAACCAGAATTATATTCCCGGCAGAAACAGCTTCGTTGAAAATACGGCTCAAAACAGCTTCCACTTCTTCAATACTCTTAATTTCTGAAATCAAGGAAGAAAGATCAAGTTCTATTACTCTTTTGTAATTTAAGCTAGGAAGAGATTCTCCTAAAAAACTCTTTTGAGCAAACTGCATAACAGTATTCTTTCTTCCAGTACCAGGATTGCCGATTAATAGAACGTTATTGATCTCTCTTTTGGATAAAATTCTTTCAATTTTCCTCACTTCATCTTGATAACCAGTAGAAGCAATAAATATTCTCTTTTTAAAAAACTTAAACCAGTCAATTGAATATCTATCCATATTAATAGTGTATCCAGAAGCCCAATCTCTGGCTAAACTCCCTCTTTTAAGCAAATTTTTGTATTCCCACCATTTTTTATCTTCTTCAATCTGCTTTTTAAGTAAAGCAAGCCATAATGTTAGATTTCTAATATCTTTAGCACTAAGATCCGCTCTGATTAATATTTCTCTAAAAGCAGGATCAAATTTAGCCAAAGACGAAAGAACGTCTCCGGCCATAATTTTCTGCTTTTCTTTTGGGAAATCTTCTATGACTTTTTGGAGATTTTCAGAAAAGATTGGTTTCTTTTTCTCTTTCCCATTCATTCCTTTAATTGCTTTTCCAACCTCTTCAATTGTGCCCTTGTAGCTTATTAATGCCCTAGCAAAAACAAACCTTAAATCAGGATTTTCTTTCAAAAGAAAATAGAATAATATAGTTGAGCTTATCTGGGAAATTTTTCTCCTTTTAGCAAATTTAATTGAGCGTAAAATGGCGCTAGCTGAAGAAAAGCTTAATCTTTCAGCTAAATTAGGACTCCCGTTAATTCTTTTATCCAGTTTCATTACTCTTTCATTAAAAAAGGAATTTAATATTTTGAAAAAGATAAAGAAAATGAAAAACAGAATAGAAAACCCAAGTAAATGAGAAAGAGAGTTCTCGTCCAATCCACGGCTTAAAAACCCTATTAAAAATAAAACAAAAAATATAATAAAAATAATAAGGAAAAGATGCTTTAAAAAATGAGAATTCTTTAAAAGCAAAATCTTGCTCCACTTAATATTTTGAAAAATTGCAGTATTTTCTAAATCAAAATTAATCATAATTTAAATATGAGTCTTAAACTAAAAAGAAAAACAATAATTAAAATTGCCGGCAAAAATATCCAAGCTAAGATTACAGCCATCCCTAGTAAAAATATAACAAGCTCAAAAATAATTCCAATAATTATCAGAAAAAATCTGACAATAGAGCCTAATATTCTTGAAATAAGATTAGAAAGAAAAACCTGGAAATATCTCCCAATATCAATACTCAGACCATAAGACCATTGGTATCTGCGCCAGGGAGAAAAGAAAGTTTTTAGCAAAAATCCTGTAGAGAAATAAGCTAAATTAAACTTTAGAAAGCTTTTCCAGATTTGAACGATCATTTTTGTTCGCTCAAAATAATACCAAGAAATAAAGTTTAAAAATATGCTTCTATCCATTTTTTTATTATATCACAGATGCCTATGTGGGCAATGCAGGATTTGAACCGGCGACCCCTACAATGTGAGTGTAGTGCTCTGCCACTGAGCTAATTGCCCTTTACCTTAATTATAGCTATAATAATAGTATGCAAGTTTTTGAGTTTCATTTCAACCCTAAAAATAAAGAAAATATCGTTTTTGATAGTTTTTGCTATGAACCGGAGAATATTTCAGAGAAAAGGCTTGGCAGCTTATATATGGCCGGCCAGCTTTTTAATGCCCTTCCAAACGATTCTGAATTCTTAAATAATCTGGCCAAAGTAATAAAAGAGGAATATTACTCTGATTTCCAAAGATCATCGGAATCAGCACTCAGAGAATCTTTGAGAAAGGCAAACGAGCTTTTAAGCAAAATCGCAAAACAAGGAAAAATAAACTGGCTCGGAAATCTAAACTTTACAATCTTATCTGTTAAAGAAACTAACTTACCTCCTTTCTCACTGACAAGTAACATTCCGTTTGCCTTAACCTTTGCTCAGATTGGAATGATGAAAATTTTGTTCCTGAAAGAAAATGAGATATTAGATGTGAGTAGGGATTCAGAAACTCAAAGAACGGGAGTATATCCATTGAAAATATTCGAGAATATCATAACCGGAAAATTAAATGCCAATGATAAAATAATGGTGTTAACAGAAGAAGTTTTTGAATATCTTAAAAAAGAAAATCTAATCAAAAACTTTGCACAAATAAGCGACAAAAAATCTTTAAATGAAATTTTAAAGCCAAGAAAAAAAGAACTCTCTGAGGTCTCAGGAATTCTCCTTTTTTCTGCTTTAACTAAGTCTCAAATAAAAAAATCTTCAAAATTTTTCCCGCTTTTAGGAAAATTTCCCTGGCCATCTAAAATAGCGTTTGGAGAAAAAACTCGTTTAGTACTATTGTTAATCTTAGTCTTAATAATTGCTTTCTTAATTTTCAGAAGATAGAGAAATTAAAAGACCCTGATTTCTCAGGGTCTTTTAATTTATTTCAATTCTACTTTTGCGCCAGCTGCTTCAAATTTCTTCTTCATTTCTTCTGCTTCTTCTTTCTTAACATTTTCCTTTACCATTTGAGGAGCAGAAACTGCTGCATCAACTAAATCTTTTGATTCCTTCAACCCTTTTCCAGTTATATCTCTTACTGCCTTTATTACTTCAATTTTCTTATCTCCAACCTGGGACAATTCAACATTGAATTCGCTTTTTTCTGAAGCAGAATCAGCTTCAGCGGCAACTGCAGGAGCAGCGACCGGAGCGGCAGCGGAAACACCAAACTTTTCTTCAAGAATCTTTACAAGTCCTGCTAAATCCAGAACTGAAAGACCTTCAATTTCCTCGACTAGTTTTTTGAATTTTTCAGGAACTTTTGTTTCTTTTTCTTCTGTCATATTTTTTTTAGCATATCGTATCTTAATAATACGAAATACAAGTTATTTTTTAATTGCACTTAATACGCAAACTAATCCTCTCAAATTTCCCTGAAGAACGTTTACTAATCCGCTCAGAGGAGAGGAAATGCTCCCTACGACTTTTGCTAAAAGCTCATTTCTATTAGGAAGTTCAGATATAGTTTGAGCTTCTTCTTTTTTAATAAAATCCTTTCCTATTAATCCTCCTAAAAACTTCAAGGTATTTGTTTTTTTTGAAATACTGCCAATAATCTTAAACGGCATAACTTCATCTTTGAATCCGAACCCTATACCGATTTCACCGTTAAAATTTTCTTCTGGAAGATCCATTTTTTTTTCTTTAAGAGCAACTTTCATTAATGTCTTTTTTGCTATTTTAAACTCACAATCGTTTTCCTTCATTTCTTTTCGAACTTCGGAAATGTTTTTTACTTTTGTTCCAGTAAAATCAACAAAAACTATTGATTTTTGTTTTTCAAACTTTTCCGCTAAATCTTTTACTATATTTTGTTTTTGTTCTCGGGTTAAGGCCATAAAATTAAAAACCTGCTACCGCAGGCATTATTAAAACAGATTATTATCTGCCTCAAGAGGACTTAAATGCCCCTTTTCTGCGGCTAATTTTTAGTATATATGTTATATATATTCTGTCAATAGTTGGAGAACAGTTTTTGCAAATTCAGCAGCTGCCATTGGACCATTGCCTGTGACAATCTTACCGTCCACAACAACATCTTTATTTTCATAAATAGCCTCATTCTCTTTCAGAATTTTAATCGCTTCTTTATTCAAGGGAGCAGACCAAACCGTAGCTTTCTTTCCTTTTAAAACTCCAGCCTTTGCCAGTAAAGCTGGACTTATACATATAGCTCCCAATATTTTACCTTTTTCTACAAAATCCTGGACAATCTTTTGAAACTTTTTATTATCCAAATCTTTTCCCATCCCCTCTCCTCCAATAAAAACAAGTGCATCAAAGTCTTCTACTTTGACTTCAGACACATCTAAATCAATTTTTACATCTCCACCATCTGATCCGATAGCTACTCCTTTCTGAGAACTAATTGTCAGAATTTTTATTCCGGACCCCAAAAGAATATTCTTAATAATAAAATACTCTATATCTTTAAATCCTTTAAAAGCAATAACTATGGCTATTTTCATATTATTTAAGATGCTTTGCTTTATTCATATTATGTTCTTCCAATGTCCTGCTAAATATAGTTTCTCCTTCTAGGGTTGAAAGATAATACCAATACTTGCTTTCTTTCGGATATATTGCCGCTTTAATGCTGTCCAGTCCTGGATTGCAAATAGGGCCAAATGGAAGACCCAAATACTTGTATGTGTTATATAATGAATCAATTTTTGTTTCCTCTTTGGAAACAGTTTTCTTCCCGGTAACATATACTATTGTAGCGTCAACTTGCAAAGGCATATTTGAATCAAGTCTTTTCCATAAAACCCCGGAAACCGTTTCTTTATCAATATAGATTCTTACTTCTTTTTCTATAAGAGAAGCCATAGTAATTATCTCAAAAACTGATTTCCCTTGTTTCTGAATTTCTTCTCTTAGCTGACTATCCAGTTTTATACCAAAATTTTCCAGCATTTTCTCTACGATTTTCTTCACGCCATCATTCTTTTCAATGTTATATGTGTCAGGAAAAAGATACCCTTCAAGATTTTTATCCAAAGGCTTGTCTTTTAAAAACTTAAACTCAGTAAAGTCTTCTTGAAGATTATTCTCAATCAGAGGAAATCCAGCTACTTCCATTATCTCTTCTGCCTGAAACATTCCCTGATTTTCAAAATACCAGGCAATGTCCTTTATATCCCATCCTTCAATAATAGTAATTGTTTTTGCTTGCATTATTTCCCCTTTAAATATTTTCTGGGCAATTTCCTTAACGCTCTGCTGAGAATTAAAAAGATATTCTCCGGCCTGAAGATTTCCTTGTTTTCCAGTTAAAAACACGTAAATATTAAAATAAAAGGAATGCGCTATTAATTCCTGCTTTTCCAAATTTTTGGAAATTTCAAAAACACTCTGCCCTTTTTCTACAGAAAATATGTTTTCTGCGGATTCAAAAGATTTTTGGAAATAAATCCCCTGCCAAATAATAAAACAAAAAACTGCAAACAATATTAAAAGAACTATTTTATTTTTCATATTTTAAACAAATGAGCAGATGCGTATCTGCTCATTTTTCTTCAATTAAAGGAACAAAAACATAATTAGGATATTCAATCTCTTCAAATTCTTTTTCTGACTTTTTTACAAACAGCCAAATAGAAGAACTAATTGGAGCTACTATCCTCCCTCCTACTTTCAATTGTTTCTTCCATTCAGAAGGAATTTCTTTTTCAGCGCTTGCTGAGCACAAAATCTTATCAAAAGGTGCTTCTTTCTTATATCCTTTTGTACCATCTTCGCAAAGAAAATTGACTACTCCTTCTTCAATCAAACCATATTTTGCCACATTTTCTTCTCCAATCTTTTTCAATTCCGGAATCAATTCAATAGCTATTACTTTTCCTTTTGGCCTTACAATCTCTCCCAATAAAGCTGTTGTCCAGCCGGAGCCAGCTCCAACATCTAAGATCTTATCGCCTTTTTGAGGCTTTAACTGCTCCAGCATAAAAGCAACTACTAAAGGCTGGGAAATTGTCTGCCCATACCCGATAGACAAAGGCATGTCTTCTCCGGCAAGGTGCTTTTTTTCTTCAGGAACAAAATTCTCTCTATTCACTGTTCCGAAAGCTTTCATTATTAATGGAGCCCTTAATATTCCTTTTTCAATTAACGTATTAATAAACGGCATTTGTTTTATTATAATACGAAGCCCATTTTTTCTGAAGACAATTCCTTCGTTCATTTTTTCACCTCCAATTTAATAATATACACTAAAATGTAAAAGGAGCAAGTAATTGCTTCTTTTACATTGAGAGAAAATACATCAAAAAAACTAATCAGTAATAGATGATTTCTTAATAATAATCTTATAAATCCCTTCAATAAAATCTCCTCCGGCGTATCCAGCAATAAACCCCAGAGCAGGACTGAATATACCGTTTAAGTTAATACCAGCTTCTTTTATAGCCATAGCGCAAACTAGTCCAATAATACCTGAAATAAAAGCCATACCTAAAAAGTATGGCAGATTGAATCCCACATTTTTATAGGAATACTGATGTTTAATAAATCCAATTAATCCTCTTACTACTCCTCCGCCGAAACCAGCGATTAAAATTGAAATATACATAAGTTTTATTCAAATCTTCTTAAAGCTTCGACTGGCTTTAGTTTTGCCGCGCTCCTAGCTGGAAAAAATCCGGCTAAAGAACCAATAAAGAAAGAAAAGGCAATACTAAAAATAATCAAACCTGGAGAGACAACAGCTGAAAAATAAAACGAGGGGTTAGCCTGACCATATAGCTCAATTGATTTGGCAAACATAACACCAAGAATCATTCCTCCTATCCCTCCACCTAAGCCAATAATCCCTGCTTCAATTAAGAAAATAGTTAAAACTGCTGAATTTTTAGCTCCAATTGCTTTCATAATTCCTATTTCTCTAGTTCTCTCTCGAACAGAAGTAAACATTGTATTCATTATTCCAATAGTACCGACTAAGATTGCAATACCGGCAAAAATAGCAATAGCAAACTCTATTACCTTCATTATGTCTCCTGTTATCCCACTGATCTTACTTGATGTAATTATGGCAAAGTCAGCAGCATCGGTTCCTATTCTTCTTTTCCTTGTTTTTATAAGACTCTCTTTTATCGCTTCTGCTACTTTGTCTTCCGAAGCTCCTTCTTCAATCTTTACCATAGCCATTTGAGCAGAACCTCTTTTCTCCCCAGTAATATCTTGGAAAAGATCCATATCCATGTACGCAAAACTATCGTCGCTTTTACTTCCCAGAGAATTTAAAATACCGACAATTTCAAATTTACTTCCTTTGATAATAGCTTCTGTATTTACTTTAACTTCGTTCTTAAATATTTCATTAACCACTTGCTGTCCGATTACAACTTCTCTTCTGCCAACAATCGGCCATCTCCCATCAGTCAGACTCCACCCTTGAAATTTCTGAAGAATATCCATTCCTGATTTCCAGGGAACGCCAGCTATAAAAATTGTTTTGCTTTCTTCTTCATATCTCATAACAGAGCTTCGATAAGACATTGTAAGAACTTCTTCCACTCCTTTGCTTTTTTTAATAGCTTCTATATCTTCTCTTTCTAATTTATCTCCTCCCATCATCATTCCCATAAGTGGATTAGATTCGTCCCCAGGCATAACAATGATCATTTCTCCACCCAGAGCGTTTAACTGTTCATCAATCGTTGATTGTACTCCCTGACTTAAAGAAAGAAGAGAGACAATTAAAAATACGCCTATAACAATGCCAAAAATAGTAAGCCAGCTTCTAAGAGATCTTGTTCTTAGGTTACGAAAAGCAATTTTAAAATATTCTTTTAATTGAGCCATAAAAATTTATTATCTATTTGGAGTCAATAAATTCCTGTCCATCTTTAATATTAAATATTTCTTCAGTATAGTTGGCAATATTGATATCGTGCGTAACAATAATAATAGTTTTTTTCTCTTTTTTATGAAAATCACTCAAGATTTCCATAATCTTTTTTCCGGTTACTGAATCAAGGTTTCCTGTAGGCTCATCAGCAATAATAAGTTCCGGGTCATTCGCCAGAGCCCGAGCGATGGCAACTCTTTGCTTTTCTCCACCCGAAAGCTCTGCCGGCTGATGAAAAATTCTATTTTCTAGTCCAACTATGCGTAAAAGATTTTTGGCCCGCTCTCTTCTCTTAATCTCTGAAAGACCTTGGAACACCATAGGAAGAGCTACATTGTCCAATGAATTAAGATTTGGAAGAAGATTAAACTCCTGAAAGATGAAACCAATTGTTTTCCCTCTAAGTTGGGATAATTGGTCTTCAGATAATAAAGAAACGTCTTTTCCTTTTAAAAATACTTTTCCATTCGTAGGGGAATCAAGACATCCAATCATATTAAGCAATGTCGATTTTCCGGAACCAGATGCACCCATTATCGTCATAAAAGAACCTCGATTTATTTCGAGGCTTATTCCTTTTATGGCTTGCAATTCTATAGACCCAAGTTGATAGATCTTAGAAATATTTTCTAATTTAACAATCGCTTCATTCATTTATTCTAAAATTATTTCTTCGTTTTCTTCTAAACCGCTAATAATCTCTACCATCCCATTACTTCCAATAATTCCTATCTCCACTTCCCTTTCTTGAATATTTCCATTCTTAAAAATATTAACAACAAACCCTTGGCTGCTTTCCTCTAACACATCTTCTGGAACAATTAAGACATTTTCTTTTGTGCTGGTTTTAATAACAATATCAGCGGTCATACCTGGTTTTACATTCTCTGGAACTTCATCAAAGCCAATTCTTACTCTGTAATAGACAACCCCGCCAATCAATTTTTCAGCTGGATCAATTGAAATTATTGTTCCATCGAATGTTTTATCCGGAAAAACAATTAAAGAAATCTCTACTGGATTGCCAATGTTCATTTTCACTACATCTTCTTCGTAAATATCAACCTCTATATCAAATAGATCTGAAGGGAGAAGAGAAACAACAACATCTTGCTGTGCCATTTCTCCTATTTCTTTGTTAATCTCGGCAACTTGAGCATCTACGTAGCTTCTTAGAGTTGCTTTATTGATTTTATCTTGTAAAAGCGAAACTCTTGATTGAGCTTGGTCAACTTGAGCTTCATAT
>Ga0268285_1001328_pt1 | contig 12060 bp, 11 predicted proteins | sample saktaG_2_FD_190144 | JGI IMG/M metagenome (GOLD analysis project Ga0268285, IMG submission 190144) | Saline water microbial communities from Sakinaw Lake, British Columbia, Canada - sak_2013_06_06_120m | ecosystem: Environmental > Aquatic > Non-marine Saline and Alkaline > Saline ... | reverse complement strand
CTGTGAGATTGGTAAGTGGAAAAGGAGATTTTGTAAGGAGAAGAAATTCACAAGGAAAAATTGAACAAGTTTGTTTATGTTTATATAATGCAGATTTTTCAGTTGGAGGGTGCATAAGTCAAGTTCCTTGTGAATTAATTTCAGAAGTAATTGCACATGAAGGGGAGTATGCAAAAGGGAATTTAGCAAGATACAGAAATGAAAAACTGGATTTAGATAAAAGATGTGATTATTGTTATGGCAAGGGAACAGGAAAAGGAAATTGGGGAAAAGTTACTGCAAGAGATGTTGATGAAAATACTCGAAGAGACTTTGAAGAAAAACAACCAGGGTATGTTAGGTTGAGTAAAGTTACCGAGGGAGGTCATCCATTTTATATGTCAACACTTTTGGATTTTTTATATTTATGTAATGAATTTGAGACAAAAGTAATTTTCCCGACGAAGATGTTGCCTTTTGGAAATGAAGGATTAAAAAAGATTAAACTTTCTAAAGAATTAATAACAGAGATTCCTCGAGGAGAAGAACTTGCAAAATTGTTAGTGGCAAATAAAGGTGTTTTGCATTATAGCATTGGTTATGATAAATTTGAATCTGGTGTGGTGCAACAAGGTTTTACAAATGAGTGGAGAATTGAACAAGCAAAAAGATATTTTAAAGAGAGAGTTAATACAACTTTGACTTTGGTTTGTGATGTGACTACTTCTATCGAAGAGAATATTAGAAAAGGAAGTTCTATTGATAAGGCCTTGTTTGCAAGAGATAAGTTTTGGATTCCATTGAGAATTATTCCATTAAGGATAAACTCTCGGAAATTTGGTTATGAAGTAACAGGAAAAAGATTCGAAGAATTGTTAGGGGTTAATCTTTCTGAAGAACAATTGGGTTTGAATTTGAAAATATCTGAACCATTGAGAAGATATCAACGAAGACCAAATAGCACTCTTGACCCGAATTTTTTGCATTCAGATTTTCAAAAACTTCAAAATGAAGGGGTGGGCTTTTGTGGCAAAATTGGGAAATTAGAATATTGTGATAAATGTAACTTACAAGGTAAGACAAGAATTGTTTTTCCAATATCTGAAATAATTCCTGTAAAATATGACAGAAATCCTAAAACAAGTAGGAGGGCGATACAAAGAAATAAAAAAAGTAAAGACCAGTTGAAATTTAAATTCTAATTCCACAATTCTACTACAATAATCCTTATAAATTAAAATTAGTTTTAATAAGAATGATGACAAGTGAAATTTGGACAGAAAAATATCGGCCTGCGAAATTTACTGAGCTTTTTGGGCAAGGGGATATTGTGAAGCGAATTGAAGGGTTGGTGAATTCTATGAATATTCCGCATTTGCTTTTTGCAGGACCGGCGGGAATTGGGAAGTCGACTTTGGCTTTGATTGTTGTTAAAGAATTATTTAAAGAAACATGGAAAGATAATTATCTTGAGTTAAATGCTTCTGATGAAAGGGGTATTCAAATTGTTCGAGAGAAAGTTAAGAATTTTGCAAGGACAAAATCTTTGGGAGAGGTTCCATTTAAGATTATTTTTTTAGATGAAGCAGATGCTTTGACACCTGAAGCACAGCAAGCCCTGAGAAGAACTATGGAAAATTATTCTGCAACTTGTCGATTTATTTTGTCTTGTAATTATTCTTCTAAAATTATTGACCCGATTCAATCGCGATGTGCTATTTTTAGATTTAAACTTCTGGAGAAAAAGGACATAAATAAAGTTTTGGATTTGATTGCGCAAGGTGAGAACTTGCAAATTCAACATGAAGCTGTTGAGATTTTGTATGAAGGTAGTGAAGGAGATTGTCGTCGGGCAATTAATTTGTTGCAGGCAACTGCAGCAGTTTCACCTTCGATAACTGCTGATTTAGTCTCTACAATTATTTCAAATGCTAAACCAAAAGATATCAAAGTTGTTTTGGACTATGCTTTGTCTGGGGATTTTCAGAAATCTCGTGAGAAACTTTTAGATGTTATGTTGAAAGAAAGTATTTCCGGGCAAGATGTGATTAAGGCTATTCAGAAAGAGATTTGGAATTTGCAGGTTGAACCAGACATTAAAGTTAAATTAACTGAGAAGACTGGTGAGATTGAATTTAGAATTGTCGAGGGTAGTGACCCATTTATTCAATTGCAGTCTTTGCTGGCGAGTTTTGTCTTGGCTGGTTTGGGGAAAGAATGAAAACAGATTTGGTGGCAACAGGATATATTATTCATGAAAACAAGGTTCTTTTAATTTATCATAAAAAACTTCAAATGTGGTTGCCTGTTGGGGGGCATATTGAAGAAAATGAAACTCCAGATCAAGCAATGATTAGAGAAGCTAAAGAAGAAATTGGATTAGATGTTAATTTAGTCGGAGGATTAGATATTTTTGGGAAGAATATTATTATTTCTAAAGAAGGCAATGTTATTGAACAATGTGCGGTTCCTTTTCACACAAATATCCATAATGTGGGAGACCATAATCATTATTCTTTATTTTATATTTGTGTTCCCAAGGGAAATGTTAATATTATAATTAATCGAGAGGAGATTGAAGATTTTCGTTGGTTTTCTAAAGAAGACTTAAATTCTGCGAAGATTCATATTGCGATTAAAAATCTTGCATTATGTGCTTTTGATTTGTATTATAAAAATAAAAAACCCCAAAAAAAATTCGGTGTTGGATTTGGAGTTATGATGTTAAATAGCGAGGGTAAATTGCTTCTTGGTCGAAGACATGAAGATCCAGATAAAGCTGATTCTGAGTTAAGAGGTGAAGGGACATGGACTATGCCTGGCGGGAAATTAGAAATTGGAGAAGGTTTTGAAGAAGGTGCATTTAGAGAAGTTATGGAGGAAACTGGAATTAAGTTGAAAGATGTTAAAGTTATGGCTTTGAACAATGATATTAATGAATATGCACATTTTGTAACTGTCGGGATGTTTTGTGATAATTTTGAAGGGGAGCCGAGAGTGATGGAGCCCGATGAAATTACTGAATGGCGATGGTTTGGATTAAATGAGATCCCAGAAAATATTTTTTCCCCGAGCAAAAAAGTTCTAGAGAATTATAAGGCGGGGGAATTTTATTTGAGGCCGAAGAAGAACATCGAAATAGAACTTCGTTCATTTATTTCTGAAGAAGATTATTATAAGCTGTTAGAATATTTTAATTCAAATGCTGAATTGGTGAAGGATGATTTTCAAGAAACACATTATTTTGATTGTGAGGAGGATTTGAGAATTCAGAAGAATAATTTTGGAGCGAAAATTTGGATGAAAAAGGGAAAAATCCATGATGATGCACGAGAAGAAGTTGAAATTAAAATTAGCGAGGATGATTTTGATAAAATTCAAAATATCTTTAAAATTTTAGGTTATAATGTTGAAATAAAATGGCTGAGAGATAGGAAACAATTTGATTGGGAAGGAATTAAAGTTTGTTTGGATTTTACAAAAGGTTATGGTTATATTATTGAAATGGAGAAAATCGGATTTGAAAATGAGAAAGAAAAAGTTCTTAATGAGTTAAAACAAAAGTTTAATTATTTGGGAATTCCAATAACTCCTCGAGAGGAATTTGAAAAAAAGTATGAGTATTATAAAAGTAATTGGAGGGGATTGATATAAATGGGAATTCAAATTGAGTTTAATCTGGATTTGGCATTGAGAATTTTTGAAACAAAAGGAAGATTAAAAGAAGAATGTTTGTCTAAGAGATTAGTAAAAGGAAAAGTTTACGATTTTTTAAAAAAAGGTCAAAGAAATTATTGGATTCATGGAGAAGTTCCTTTAAGAATTACCAAAGGAAATGAAAATTTGTCGAGGCCGATTGCAAGTATTGTTATTCTTGAAGCCACACATTTTATTAAAGATAAAGAAGTTTGGACTCGAGGAAAATATAAAGTGATTAAATTAATTAAACCAAAAGAGACTTATTTTAATGGTCTTGATCCTGTAATATGATAAAAAAATTAGGACTTATGATAATTAAACCTCCTATTTCTGAGGATTTAGATTCTGTGAAAGAGGTTATTAGTTTTTCTTGGAAAATTCTAAGAGGTCCTGATGTGAATTCTCCTCGTGCATGTTTAAGATATCATTTTGCTATTGAGAATGGGGGAGAAATCTTTAAAGAAATTTATTCTAATTTAAATTGGGAAGGGAAAAAAGAGATGTTAGATTATTTTGAAAATAAACCTGTTTTTCCAGTGATTTTTCAAGGAGTTGAAAATGTGCAAGAAGATTTAAAGAGGATTACAGGAAAGACAGAAAATGAAAATGATATTTTAACAATAAGAGGATATTGTAGGTCAAAATATGGTGTTCCTCAAAAAGAATATTTAAATTTCGTACATACTCCAAAGGTGAAAGATTTAGGTTTGGAATTAGAATTAATTGCTAAGTATAATTCTAAATATAAATCTAAAATTGAAAGATTAAGAGAGGTATTAAATAAATGAAAAACCAAATATCACAAACATGGGTGGAGAAATATCGGCCGACAAAGTTTGCCGAGGTGAAAGGACAGGATTTAGCTGTGGATAGAATTAAGAATTTTGTAAATGATTTTAAGAGGGGTAAGAAAGTTTTGTTGCTTCATGGCGGGCCAGGTGTTGGAAAGACGACAATGGTTCATGTTATTGCAAATGAAACAAATGCAGAAATCTTTGAGCTTAATGCTTCTGATTTACGAAATAAATTAAAGTTAGAAGAAGTTTTGAAACCCGCGATTCAGCAACAGTCGCTTTTTGGGAAAACTAAAATTCTTTTAATTGATGAGGTTGATGGAATTTCTGCTGTTGATAGGGGTGGCTTATCAGAATTATTAGATTTAATTAAAGAAAGTTCTTATCCAATGATTATCACTGCTAATGATGTTTGGAAAAAAAGTTTGTCTGGCTTAAGAAGAAGTTGTGAGCTAATTGAGTTGAAGAGTATTCATAATAATGTTTTGGCTGAGATTATGTTTGATGTTTTGCGAAAAGAAGATTTGTTTGTTAATGCAAATATTATTAAGAGTTTAGCGATTCGGGCGAAAGGAGATGTTCGTGCTGCGTTGAATGATTTACAGACTGTTGCTCGTTTGCGTGACCCGTCGGTGTTTACACTTGATGAAAGAAATAAGGAAGTTGGAATTTTTGAAGCATTGAAACAAGTTTTTCAGACCAAGCCAACTAATGAAACTTTGCGGGTTTTTGATGCTGTTAATTTGAGCATGGATGAAATTATTTTATGGATAGAAGAAAATATTCCAACTGAATATTCTGGTGAAGAGTTGGCGCGTGCTTATGAATTGCTGGCGAAAGTTGATGTTTTCCGAGGGAGAATTTACAAACAGCAGTATTGGAGATTTATGGTTTATGAGAATGCTTTTTTAAGTTATGGGATTTCTTGTGCGAAAAAAACTTTGAAGACTTCCTTTACTTCTTACAAACGACCGAGCAGGATTTTAAAGATTTGGTTAAATAATCAAAGAACAGCTAAGAAAAAATCTATTGCAATTAAATATGCAGAGAAAGTTCATGTTGGTTATAAGAGAGCAATGAATGAGTTTCCAGTGATAAAACAAATTATTAAATCTAATAAAAAAATTCAAGAACAACTTCGGTTAAATGAAGAGGAAGTTGAGTATATTATGCGGTGAAATTTTAGGGGTGAATTTTTAATCTTTTTATTTTTTCCTCTGCAATTTGTTTTGCTTTTTTAGTGTGAATTTTTCTTTTTATTCTTTTTATTTTTTCAAGATATTCTTGTTTTTTATTTGGATATTCTGATGCTTTGTGAATTAAAATATCTGTTTGAGCTAAATATTGTGCATCTTTAATTGTCCGCATTTCCAAAGAGCAGGGGTTTTTTTGTTTTAAGGTATAAACCAGATTTGTAAGATAAGATTCTGTTTTTTCATTTTTCTTAGAGAATTCTTGAATTATTGTCTCCTCTGTTTCTAAAGACACGCCATTTAATAAGCAAGCTGTTTCAATTACTGAAAAAAGTTTTTGGTTTTTGTATATTTTTTGTATATATAACATACTTTGATAATTATAGTTTACTAATCTATCAATTCTTTCTGGAGAATATTCTGGTCTTAAGGAGTTTCTTACTTGAAAATTAATACGTGCTATTTGAAAGGGTTTTAATTCCATTTGAAAATTAAATTAAAAACAGTTTTTAAAAATTGCTATACTTAATCAGCACTGAGCACTTGTGCCTGCACTTGTTCCTTCCCAACCAAATCCAGGAGAAGGTGCTGAGTTTGAAAGCGCATAAATATTTAATCCCATATTTTTAGTTATTTTCACAAATCCTAAATCTATAAGACCAAGATTAGTTTTTTTCTTCTTTCTTTTCCACCCATGTAAATGTCCATAAATTACTTGCGGGTTTAAATTTAATCTTTCTGAAATTTCTACTCTTGTTTTGGGTGATTCTTTTAATAATTCTAAAATCTTATTTTTTGTAATAAAATGTGGATGATTTATGGTTTTTACTAATTCCTTTAATTTTATATTCTTCCTATAATTTTTTGAGAAATTAATTTTATCTTTAAATTTAATTATATTCTTGTATCCAAAAATTCTTAAAAGCCAAGCTCCATCTTTTGAAATCTTTGAACTTATTCCCAGTTCTTTTAATGTTTCATCAATAAAATCAATTAAATTTCTCAATTTTTGTTTAATTGCAATTGCTTTATAATTTGGGGGATAATTCACAACACTTCCATCATCATTAAACCATGCAGTTAACATTTGAGTTTTCCATTCTAAAGGCATCAGTTGGATTTCATTTGTTATTCTTTTTGTATCTTTCCCAGAACTAAATTTCCCAAACAAATCCCATAATTTTTTTCCAACACAAACAGGATAAACAACCCCTATAATATTTTCTTCATTTCTAATCCAAGGTTCTATTCCAAAAACTTTCATTGAATTTATGAATTCATCAATCAAAAATTTTTCAGTATTACAATAATAAACTCTTCCTTGACTATTAATCCCCCCATCACCAAGAATATGCCCAATAGCTAAAGCTAATTTCTCTTTCATTAATTAAATAATCAAAAAGGATTAATAAATTTTTTGCAAAAATATTAACAACTTCCGCCAGAAGAGGTGCTTGTTGAACCACTTAATTCTTCACTACATTCATTTGGAGTATCATTAAATGCTTCACATATAGCTTGTTTGTAGGCTTCTGAATTTCCATATTGATAAACTGAGTTTGATTTTACACCATTAATTAAAAATGTTGGTGATCCATTTGCCCCAGCATTATTACTTGCCTCAGCTTCCTCTTTCATTAAATCAATGCCTTCGTTATCATAACAAGATTGTATTGCGTTTTTATCAATTCCTGCATTTTGAGCTGCATCTTCCCAACAACTTCCATCACTTCCACAATTTTGATTTACATAAGAAGTAAATGCCCAAAATTCATCCAACCCATATTTATTTAATACACAAACTTCTCGTATGTCTTGGTCAGTTTCTGGCGGTCCATGAAGTGAATTTACTATGTCTCCACTTACAGAAACTATATAATGAATATTCCATTCTACCTTATCTTTTAATAAGTTATATACTGGTAACATTGTATCTTCTGCTTTATTCCCATATGGACAAAAACTCATCACGAATAATTCTACAATTGGTTTGTCAGATTTAGGAACTTCTGCTGATATTGGTTTTTGGTTTTCAGAAGGGTCAATAATTGGGTTTAATGAACCTGCGAATTTTCCGTCTTTTGTTGCAAACATTGGAACTACTGCACCATTATATAAGAAATTAATTTTGTAAACCCCGCTAACTTCTTCAATAGATTCTAATTCTAATCCTGCTGCGCCGTTTGCTTCGTAGAATGTTAAAAGATTTTGGGCAACTGTATCCTCTGAAACAACATTTCCTGTTAAAGAAAAATTCCCGATTAAACCGACTAATAAAATAAGTGATAAAACTCCGAGGACAACTGTTGAAACCATCCATGGGTTTTTTCTCATTGCTTCTGTTAAATTTGATTTAGATTTAGGAGATTCTAATTTTGGTGCTTCTTGGTTTGGTTCATTGTTGAAGTTTAATTCTTCCATCTTAGTTGTTAGAAAATTGTTTTTTTAAATGTTTCGGGGGTATTGATTACTTGCTACCGCCCTATTGAACATTGATGTTAAAATTTATTTTTGGATTAATAGATTTCTTTACGGAAAATCTTGATAAAGTCAAATTTGGAGTTTTATTAATCGAGCAACTTGTTGCGAGCAATTGTAATTAAATTTATAATATATGATTTGTTTTATTATTCATGCCATATGATATAATTATTGGAAGAGATGAGGCTGATAAAGAGAGGCTGGGTGAAAAAGGTTTGACTTTTATTGGTCGGGGCTATGTTAAAATGGGGCGATATACGTCGCTGTCAAATAATCTTTTTCTGGATGTTGCGCGGTCACATGTAATTTTGGTTGCGGGCAAGAGAGGCAGTGGTAAATGTCTTCATGGAGATACTCTAATTACCCTCGCTGATGGATCTCAAATTCCAATTAAAAATTTAGAAAATAATAAAGAAAAAGTATTATCCTTAAATAATAATTTTAAAATAGAATCTTCTGAAAAATCTGAGTTTTTTTCTAGAGAAGTTGATAAAATTTTAAAAATAAAATTAAGAAGTGGAAAAGAAATCAAATTAACCCCTGAACACCCTCTCTTAACAATTAAAGGATGGAAGCCTATTGAAGAATTGACAATTGGGAGCAGAATAGCTACACCAAGAAAAACTTGTTTTGGGAATAATGGAATGCCTGAACAAGAGATTAAATTACTCGCTTATCTTTTAGCAGAAGGGCATACAAAAAAAGTTGTTTTATTTTCTAATTCCGATTCAAAGATAGTCGAGGATTTTGAGGATTCTCTTTTTAAATTTGATTCTTCATTAGAGCTGAAACTTGAAAAAGATGGTTGTTATAGAATTAGTTCTCCCTTATGGAAAAATAAAGTTATAGAACATAATTCTCAGAGAGATGAAAAAGGGCATTTTATCGAGGGGGTGAAACATAATAAATATGAAAAAAGGAGTATAAGAAAATTGATAGAGAGAGAAGGGATGTTTGGTTTACTTGCTACTGAGAAATTTATCTCAGAGAATATAATCAAATTAAAAGAAGAGGATTTGGCCTTATTTCTTAATAGATTATTTAGTTGTGATGGAAGTTTATATAAAATTAATGATTATTGGGAAGGATCTTATTCATCTTCTTCTAAAAAATTAATTAATCAAGTGCATAGCTTATTGTTGAAATTTAATATTTTATCTAAGATAAGAAAGAAAAAAATAAATTACAAAGAAGGAAGAATTTCATATGAATTAGTAATTAACTCTGAAAATCTTGTTAGGTTTATTGAAAAGATAGGATTTTTTGGAGAAAAACAACAAAAAGAGTTCTTAGCAAAGAATGAAATATTAGCTAAGCAAAGAAATCCGAATATTGATACAATTCCGAAGGAGATTTGGGAAACTTATACCCCTAAAAATTGGGCAGAAGTTGGAAGAGCGGTGGGATATAAACATCCAAAAGCTATGAGAGAAAGAATTAGATATTCTCCTTCGAGACAAACACTCTTGCAAATAGCTGAAATAGAAAATCATAATCCATTATTCTTATTAGCCACATCAGATATTTTTTGGGATGAAATTTTATCAATGGAGATTATTGAGGGGAAAACTAAAGTGTATGATATTTGTGTTCCGGAGAATCATAATTTTGTTGCCAATGATATAATTGTCCATAATAGTTATACCCTCGGTGTTTTGATGGAGGAACTTGCGAATCTTCCGAAAGGAATTAATGAAAATATAGCGTCGCTGATTTTTGATACAATGGGAATTTATTGGACAATGAAATTTCGTAATGAAAAAGATAAAGATTTAATTCGCGAGTGGAAACTTGAACCAAAAAGTTTGGGGGTTAAAGTTTTTGTGCCGTATGGACATTTTGATTCTTTTTTGGAAAAAGGAATTCCTGTTGACGAGCGATTTGCTTTGGATGTTATGGAAATGAATGCAGATGATTGGATTTTGACTTTTGGTCTTGATATTATTAACCCTGTTGCGGTTTTGATCGAAAGGGTTGTGACAAGATTGAAATCTGCAGGGGATTATAATTTGTTGGATATTATTAAAGAGATTAAAAAAGATGACACAACTTCGCAGGATAATAAAAATGCAGCGAGGGGTTTGTTCGAGGCTGCTGATACTTGGGGAATTTTTGCACAGGAGAAAAAAGGTGCGACTCAAGTTGAAGATTTGATTAATGCAGGCAAGACTTCTGTTATGGATTTGAGTGTTTACAATTCTGTTGGGTCTTTTAATGTTCGGGCCTTGGTAATTAGTTTGTTGTCTCGTAAAATTTTTAATTCGCGAATGAATGCTCGTAGGGAAGAGGAAATTGAATCTGTTGTTAAGGGTTTGGAATATGGAACTTCTACTGAAAAGAAAAAGCACCCTTTAGTTTGGATGTTTATTGACGAGGCACATGAGTTTTTGCCGTTGGGAAAGAAAACTTTGGCGACAGATGCATTGGTTCAGATTTTGAGAGAAGGTCGTCAGCCAGGTTTGAGTTTAGTTTTAGCAACTCAACAGCCAGGGCAAATTCACCGTGATGTTATGACTCAGGCAGACATTGTAATTTCACATCGTGTGACTTCTGCACCAGATATTGAAGCATTGAATAATATTATGCAAAGTTATTTGTTAAAAGGAATTAAACAACACATGGATGATTTGCCCCACTTGAAAGGTTCTGCGATTGTTCTTGATGACAATTCAGAAAGAATTTATCCAATGCGAATGCGACCGAGATTTACTTGGCACGGTGGCGAGGCACCAACAGCTGTTCCGATTGAGAAGAGATTATAGAAAGTTTTTTAAGGGAAAATTTTATTTTATTAATTATGGGATTAGAGAAAGCTACAGGAAAATATGATTTACCAGAAGTAGCAACAGCCCAAGAGCTTTTAGATTTGGGTGCTTTTCAAGAAGATGCTTCTCAAATTGTTTACAAAGAAAATGGAGTTTTAGTGTGCTGGCAAAGAGAATTTTTTAATTCCGAGAATTATGTTCAAAGATATTCTGGATTTGCTCATCCAGACTCAAGAATAATGCATTCATAAAACAACAAAGTCAACCCTAACCCTATATTTGTAAGGAGCAATATCACCAGCTAATTTCTTTTTTAGGATTTTGATTTTCTTTTTTGCTTTTTTTGCTTCTGCTTTGATTTTGTCGACGATGTTTTCTATTTCATTTGCTTTGCAAAAATCATAATAAAATATTTTTGTTCCTTTTTTACTTAATCTGAAAGCTTGCTCGAGGAAAGAGTCTTTCAGCTGTGGGCGGGGCATTACTATGACTTCGAATTTTGCCCCTTGTAAAAATTTTTTTTTAAAATCTTTCGGGGTACACCCCTGGGTGTTTAACTTATCCGCAACTCGCTTAATATCTCCTGGCAAAAGTTCAACTCTATTTTTTAGATTATTTAATTCAATGTTTTGTTTCGCATATTTATTTGCCTCGCGGTTGATTTCGTTGGAGTAAACTTTTTTTGCTTTTGAGTTTTTTGCAATTACTATCGAGAAAGGCGCGACTCCTGCGAATATTACTAAAACTTCGTCGTCTTTTTTTATTTGCTGTGCGATTTCTTTTCTTTCGTTTGATAGTCGCGGGGAGAAATAAGTTGTGTCAATGTTGAATCGAAAAGTACAATTATTTTCTTTGTACAAAACCTCTTTGTTTTTTTCACCTGCTAAATGTTTTGTTTGCATTTTTCTTAAGCGACCTGCGAATTTTCCTGATTTTTCTAAGACTGTTTTAATTTTTTTTTGTTGTTTTAGAATTTTTTCTGCAAATTGTTTTTTTTGTTTTTGATTGAATGTTTTGTCTGGGAAATTTACAATTGCGATGTTTCCGAGAACTGTGAAGGAGCGTTGTTTCATTTTTTAATTAAAGAAGTTTAGTATAAAAAAGTTTATAATCTTCTATTTCTTAATTGTCTTATGAAAAAATTGGGGG
>Ga0268285_1001325_pt1 | contig 12072 bp, 17 predicted proteins | sample saktaG_2_FD_190144 | JGI IMG/M metagenome (GOLD analysis project Ga0268285, IMG submission 190144) | Saline water microbial communities from Sakinaw Lake, British Columbia, Canada - sak_2013_06_06_120m | ecosystem: Environmental > Aquatic > Non-marine Saline and Alkaline > Saline ... | reverse complement strand
AGGTTCTTCTGAAGAGCCGGATGAGGGAAAACCTCAAGTCCGGTTCTGTGAGGGGGCTCATAGCAGCTTCCGGGAGGAGGTGGCTATGAGCTCTACTCGACACGAACGTAAATGGCAACTTATGAAGAGATACAGCAAAGAAATTATAGATGACGGGCTTGTTCAATTTAATCTAACGCATCCTGAATTTAGATTTGGCACTCCAACGAATAGTGAAATTACTGAGTATACAAATAAGATATATGAGTTTATGCGTGTTGACCGTGTTTTACGTGAACAGCGAGGCGAGTCGGTACCGATTGAGCATAAGTTGTTAGCATCGACTTCGATACAGTGGGTGAATATATTACTGGGTTCGATACTTTGGTATGGTATAAACACTCCCTTAGTTACTAATTGGCTAATATCTGAGTTTCAACAACACTACCGGCACCTATTAGTAAGAGAGAACCACCCGTATGCGAGCCTGGCACCGTCTGAGTTTGCATCGAAGATGCTGCCGTGGCTGCGCGATTATCGGTTGGGGATACGTTAGTGTTTTTTTTTAAAAAATCGCCGCCTTTCGCTTGTGTAAATGCTCAGTTCGTGGTTGCTAGGAATCACACGCTAGAACCTGCTAAGCCAGCAGAGGTGTGGGGGGGGTAACACGAGAAAAACCACTATTTTATATATCTCGACAGTTGATTTCTCTCTATGTCGCGGATTCTGCGGTACAGGTATCTTCTTTTTATTGCGGTGATGATGGGAACGCTGCTACTGACCGCAGGCTGTATTTCAGAAGATGAACAGGCACTCAGCAACCTTACTCTGACGTACTACACCGAACAGCTACCGCCCTACAACTACCAGGAGAACGGTACGCTGAAAGGTATCTCCGTTGACCTCCTCGAATCGGTCACCGAGGAGCTAGGGGCGAAGGTGAACCGGGAGGCGGTACACCTCGTGTCCTGGACGGAGGGTTATCAGACTGCACTCACCCAACCCGGTACGGTCCTCTTCAGCACGGTAAGGACTCCCGAACGTGAGCAGAGCTTCAAATGGGCTGGGCCGATCTATACGGACAGAGAGGTCCTCTTTGCCAGGCGAGACCGGGGGATCACGCTGCAGAGCCCTGCAGATCTCAAGGGGTATCGGATAGGGGTGACTGGCGGCGATATCGCGATCCAGCAATTGCTCGACATCGGGGTGAACCAGAACCAGCTCGAGCCCGAGAGCGACGTAAGCGCGCTCATCGCGAAACTCGAGAGCGGTGAGATTGACCTCTGGGCGTGTCCTGAGGCCTCGGGCAGGTACTTCGCCAAGCAAATGACCGGGAACTATTACTCCTACGCGGTTGTGTATCACTTACAGCCCGCGGATGTTTACTATGCCTTCAGCAAGGACGTTCCGGATTCGACGGTTCAGTCCTTCCAGCAGGCACTTGATGCAGTAAAGGCGGAGCAAGACGCTGCGGGCTTCAGCAGGTATGACCGGATCCTCGGACGGTATATCCCCGCCATCGGCCTCGCACAGCTCAGGTATTTGACCGATGAGCTGGCACCCTTCAACTACCAGGAGGACGGGATTCTCACGGGTATCTCGGTCGAGATCCTCGAGGCGGTCTTCCGGGACATCGGCGTGAACCGCACACGGGCAGATGTCCGTGTTGTCCCCTGGACGGAAGGCTTCGAAGCAGCGCGGAATGACACCGGTACTGTACTCTTCTCCGTCGTTCGCATACCCGAACGTGAGCCGTACTTCAAATGGGCAGGGCCTTTTACGAGTGCTCGCTCCGTGCTCTTTGCACCGATGGCCAGGAATATCACCATAGTCACTGCAGCGGATCTGAATCAATATCGGATCGGTACGATACAGGACTCTGTTGAGAACGCTCTCCTCGTGGGTCAGGGCGTTAACGCGTCACAGCTGGTCCCGGCCCAAACCCTCGAAGAGCTCCTGCGGATGCTGGAGGCGGGTGAGATCGACCTGTGGGCCATGGGCGAGCTCCCGGGACGACATCTGATGCTTACAACTGCAGCAGATCCCAACGCCTACGAGATCGTCTATACCCTGAGCGAGAACGACCTCTACTATGTCTTCAGCAGGGATGTCCCGGATACCCTGGTCAGCGCCTTCCAGTATTCGCTCGACACGGTGCGAGACCAGATGGATATGTATGGGATCAGTGATTATGAGCGGATCATCTACCGGTACCTGGGGGTCGGGTGCACCCTGCAGCCGTTCACTGACGAGGCGGTGATCGGGCTTGTGGATACGACCGCCGCGGCACTTGAGCAGAACGCACCGGATACACTCCGTCGCATCAACGCCGGCGAAGCTCCGTACAGTGACCCGACAAATCCGGGCCTCTATGTCTTTGTCTACACGACGGATATGACGATTGTCGCACATGCGGACAACATCTTGCTGGTTGGCGGCAATTACAAAGAGAAGAAAGACGTTACGGGTAAACCGTACAATGAAGAGATTTATGAAGGAGCACTGAAGAACGGGACGGGCTGGGTGGAGTATGTTTATATGCATCCTGTCCAGACGAATCTGTACTACAAGACCACCCACTACCGATTGACACGTGGAAGCGATGGTATCCAGTACATAGTATGCAGCGGCAATTATAAGCGCTGTGACTAAAGAAAAGCGCTCTTTTTAATCGTATATACCTGCAAGACTCGCCAGACAGAGCGAGCTTTGTCGTCAGGATCGAGCTACTACGTGCGTGCTTACGTCACGCCGAGCGTTTTTATCATGCTCCTGCTCCAATAGGAACTTGGTGATCGTAATAAATGTCATGTTATCTGCGGCACATGCAGCAGCTCCTTGATCAGGCGGGGATCGAAGTAACGAAGGAGAACAGGCAGGACGTGGACCGGCTGATCCACGAGCTCGTGGCGGTAAATTAGAAGAACTGCCCGGTAACGTGGAAGGAAGTGAAGCGGTGGATAGCGGAAGATGAAGCGGGTTTTGTTGCGCGCCTGAAAGAGCAGTGGGTGCAACACGAACAGTAATATTTTGAATAGCACCAAAAAAGAACCGCACCAAGGAAAGCTAAAGAAGATAACGAGGAGTCTTGAACTTCCCCGTTTTCTACATGGTTTGCGTACCGTCAGATTATTGCCACCTACCGCAAAAACTATTTCAGTCCTACTTTAGTCCACGGAGGCGGAGAAGATGGGGCTGCCGTGTGCGATCGTGGAGGACGCAGGTCTGACCGAGATACCGCCGGGGACTATTACCGCGCCTGGCATAGGCCCGGCGCGTGCGGAGGAACTCGACAAGGTGACGCAACGGTTGGAGTTGTTGTAAATTCACTTCCTCGTTTTTGGACTCTTTAAGTTGAACGGGACCAATGTAGGCGTGTTTTTGCATGTGCAGGATGACGGAAAGAAAAGTGGTTCATCGTTGATGCACCGCAGGTTTTTCTGAGAGCGAGCGTATCTGCTCCCCACAAACCCGTAATCCTCGAGAATTTCTCCGTGTGCTCTGCAGTGGACGCATTTCCCGTTATAGGCGCGGTTATTTGTAGATTGCGCTGTGCTTCGCGGCCATGGACGCGAATTCCGTGCCGAGCACGAAAACGGCCTGCGTGTGCTCGTCCTTGCTGCGGTGGACCTGGAAGGGCGAGATATTGAGCTCCTGATACTTTGAAAAATTGCAATCCAAGCCATGCTGTTCACAAAACTTCTTACACTGAGCCAATAACATATGGAGATGTACAACCTCCCCTTTCTTCATATAAATCCTTTACACCTATGTTAAGTCCGCCGTCACCCTTTACTTACCACCTCACGGTATTTAACAGTTTCGTTCCTCATCTGCATTTTTCAGGACAAGACATACACCTATTCGCGGTCTTCGGCCGCACTATGGCAAACTCCGTCCTTGGGTAGCTCTGCGCTTTAATCAACTTGTCGCGGTCTCCGCCGCATGTTTTTCACCAAAGTCTGCAGCACTACCCTTCGATGCGAAACGGCTCTTTATGCTTCAACATGTAGTAGATCGCCTGAAGGAGCTTTCTCGCTGCTGCTATGATCGCAATCTTCTCGCCTCTTTTCCGTTTTATCTTCTCATAATGTTTCGTTATCCTGCTCTCCGGACACCACTGCACGTGGATCCGTGCAGCCTCCACGAGGATCCATCGCAGGTATTTCGAACCTTCCTTCGTTATTCGACCGTAATACTGCTCATTGCCGGTTTGATGAACCCGCGGAGTGAGCCCTGCATAGGAGAAGACGTGGTCCTCCGTAGGGAACCTCGATCCGTCGCCAATCTCTGAATAGATCACTAATGCAGAATACACGCCTATTCCCTTGATACTGGTCAACAACCTCACGTCCTCGTACCGCGTCCCCGCCTCCGCGATCGCCCGATCCATCTTCTTGAGCTCGTCCTCCACCACCGCGTAGATTGTCAGATACGAGTCAATCACCGGATTATGCAAGCGTCTCAGCTCAGTTTTACCCTTCTCGGTAAAGCAGTTCGCCCCCTCGCGATACTTGATGTTCTTCCGCCTCAATTCGGTCTTTATCTGGGTCTTAAGCCTGCCTCGAAGTCGTCCCAGCGCGATCCGGTGCCGTACCAGATGCCGTAGTTCCCGCTGCTCCTTCGGGGGCACATAGGAGGTCGGCAGAAGATCGCCCCGCAGCAAATCCGCCAAGATTCTCGCATCAAGCTTGTCCGTTTTTACCTTTGCGTCCGCTATCATCCGCGTCTTCAGCGGATGCGCCACCACAACGTGATGCCCCAGGCTCTCCAGGAGATCATAGAAATATTCGTAGTTGGTGCTCGCCTCCAACGCGATCTCCAGACCCTCAAGACCCGAAAAGAACTCCTCTATGTCCTCCTTATCGGTCGTCATTCGCCCCTCCTTGATCACGTCTCCCTCAGGAGTACATACGATGGCCTGACAATAGCTCTTATGTATATCCAACCCAGCGTACGCCATGTTTCCACCTCTCGCTTCTTAAAGAGGCGGACTTAATCATACCATCAGGTTCTTTCGGTGAAAGAAAGTGTCTCATTAGCCGTCCTTTAATAGTTCTTTTGGTAAAACTTTTCTTTTTAAGAAAAGGTTTAAATTCTTTCTTAGTTCAGGTTCTTTCGATGAAAGAAAGTGTTTTGATAACCTATTTTATTTCTGAGAAACGGTTTCATAACCCGACAAGTAGGTGGTCGCATACTGGGGTGCCTTCAGGATCAGCTCAATATCATCCTCTTTGAACAAGAAGGGTTTTACCTGCTCCGCCAGTACTCTCAGTTCCTTTTCTGTCAGGCCCGACAGATAACGCTCAATCAGATCCTTCGGGTCTTCGCTTAATCCGGTCGCAGCAAGCACCGCACGATCAAACGGGAATTTCTTCCTGAGCATGAACAGGATATCATAGATATACCGACCCCGTCTTCTGCTCATGAGTGCAGCTAATTTCTCTGACAGCAATGCGCCTTTTGACATGACGATCGCTGAAAAGTTATACCCATACCGACTGAGTACCTGCGATTCCGTTGATAACGGCCAGTCTGGACGGTTTACCTCGAGCTTTATCATGATATCACTACCACGCTGGTTCATGATTCCATACTCGCGCATCACAGCGGGAAACGTCACTGAGGCTATAAACAGGCTCGCTCGCGTCATTATAGTATACACCGGTGAAAAACCTTCCAGCGATAAAGCACGCTCTACGCGCTCCAGAACGTCCGTAAAGCCTTGCAGTTCCAAATTAGGTGTATCGAAATCCAAATCCTCAGAAAATCGCGGTAGATTATAACAGAATCGCAATGCCGTGCCGCCAACAAAATAGAATGAGGGAGCAAAATCACTCTTATAAATGCTATTCAGAATTATGGTCTGGAGATACTCACGCAGAATAGCTCGTTTCTTACTCACCGGTAATCCAAGTTCTTGTGCCTCTTCCAATAGATACTCCAGCCTCAGCATCCTATTCTGTCCACTTCCTACAATCAGTTAATTTCTTGAGCGTTACAGTATTGAAGCGTTCCGCATAACCTGCTGCTTTCGCCCACGCTATACCTCTAAGGATAGTTCTATCAAAGCGCTCTTCATCAAAGTCTACCGCTAAACCATGACGAAGCTTAAAATATATAAAGTCTACCAATGCCTTTTCCTTATCTGCTATCAAAACGTTATAGCCTTCGTAAGATACAATGCGGTAACCCGTAAAAGCTCGATTCTTACAACTACGATAGATGAAGACACCGTATCTATTCTTAAACTCCCTGCCTGGCTTTGGTGTTACTGAGGTAACCTGCACGGCGATCTCGGGGATTATATTGTAGTGTGAAAGCGCTGTTTCCAATGAGATATAAGAGGGGCTATAAAGCTTATTCGCAACATAAAAATCCGGGATCTCTGAGCACAAACCTGGTTCGACCCGAACATACAGGTCCCTTTTCAGGCGCTCTATATACCCCTTCTTCACCCAGCTTGCCAAATTGTTATTTAGCGTGGCTACATTCGCATCCGGGAATAAATTTGCTGCGTCTCGGACTGAGAAAATGCTCATATTGTTCTTCCGTAGGACCGATAAGAATTCCAGAGCCCTCATTACATTTCAGATAATCAATGCTATTCATGGTTTATTAAAATATAAAACCCCGCGACCACGCAACCAGTTGCTCGAGCTTTACCCTCACTCTCCCGAAGACAAAACGATGCCCTCAACACCGTTAATCACCTCCTCGGTGCCTGGATGCGCTTCGTACAGGTCGTGGTACGCCGCGTGATACGTGCAGAGCACGAGGAGGCATGTAACGAGAACAGAACCCAGAACAAATCGGTTCATTTCACGTATAATTCGTTTAAAAAGATAAAAAACTAAACCCACAACAACACGCTTATTCGCCCGTTTCCCTCAGGAAACGGGCTCTTTCTTAGTCTGTTTTCTTTCTTGTAGAAAGAAAATATGTGTGAAAGAAAGTGCATAAATTCACTTCAATAAGCTGAAGAAGTCTTCCCTACTCATCCCCGCTTGCTTGAGAATGTTAAGCAGAGTCCCTCGCTTCACTTCTGATGTATTGGGGACCACTACCAGATAGGTCTTGGTATCGTTCCGCTTGTAGAGTGATATATGACTTCCTTTCTGCCTGACGACCCTAAAATCTGCTTTTTCGAGCGCTTTGATAAACTCCGTAGCCGAGAGAAGAGGCTAGCAATATCATTCTACACACGCTTGGAGGGGCGTAGTGACGTATTCACCGAGCACAATCGATTCTTCCTGCACCCTCGTCTCAATGCCCGCTTCTTCTAATAGCTCATCCAAAATGCCGAGATCCTTCGCAGATTCGAGATATAACTCAACTGCCTCCACAATGTTCCGCTTCGCCTCCTCGATTGTTTCACCCTGACTCGCAACACCAAACTCAGGACACAACACCGAATAGCCTCCTTCCCGCTCCGCTCTTATCAGTGCAGCAAAAATAATCTTCATCACTACTTGTTAGTAACCATTCTATTTAACTGTCCCGAGCTACGGGAATTCGTTCGAAAGATGTTCGGACCGAGTTCCGCACTCCCCCGCATTCCCCCAAAAAATCTTTCTTAGTTCAGTTTCTTTCGATGAAAGAAAGTGAAACCTTTTCTCTGTGGGGCATCCACCCACCCCCCCACGCACCCGCCCCACGTCCCCGAGAAGAAAACCCTGAAAGGTTGTAATATAGAAAAGCTTTAGCAAAAGAACTTATTAAACTAATCTTTCTTAGCACAGGTTCTTTTTGAAGAAAGTGTATCAAAAGACTTTTCTTTCCTCGTTAAGCCAATCAACCTTTCACCATTCGTTTATTTGGCGGCTTGTGGGTAACATACTCCTCGTTATCCATCTCCACCCGACTCCTTCGTAGGCGGTTCGCAGCATCGCCGCTAGCAGCACGAGCATCACACCCAGAAACAGCCCCTCGGTATTCGCAATGCCATGCCAATCGTAGGTGTAATTGAAGTTCTTTTGACATAACTTTTCTTTCCAAGAAAAGGTTTGATCCAGTGTTCGAAGAACATATCGTGCGTATCCGCTTCCCCTATTCTTTCGGTGCAGTTATACTTGCTCGCAGACCTACCTATCAGGTAAGCAGCTCTTTCAGTCTTAATTTATCTACTTCACTTCGAGGACTTATAACTTCTAAATCCTCTCCTCTTCCTGCTTTTAACAATTCAGCATCATCGCAAATAAAAACAACGTTCTCACTCACCCCTTTCAGTCATCTCTAAATACTTATTAAATCTTTCTTAGTACAGGTTCTTTCGACTGAATGGCTTGCCATTCCCTTGCGTTAGCAAGTGAAAGAAAGTGTTTGAATAGAATCTGCTGATTTTAAAGCATGACGAACGACCTTATTCAAGGCTTCTGCCACTATCTTATCCTCTAAAGGCCTTATAAGAAACGGTTCCAATTCTTGAGAAAACGTTGACATAACCGTTTCAAAGTCATCTTGAGAAATCCTGTTTCCCTTCAGCAAGCAACCTCCGGATAGCTGAAGCAAATTCGAGCACAGTTAGAAATGAAGTAGCCATACTGTGTCCTTTAGGTAATTTATCATAAAGATAATCAATTATATCTGTCCCTTCTTCTGTTTTATACCGTTTAACGAGCGCAGAAGTATCCAAATAAAAAATGGTCATTAATGCAGCTCCTCTTCTCTCTGTTGCCGCACTAATGCGCTTAAATCATCTTGTTTAAGCGCCTTATCCAGTAGTTCCCTTACCTTGGTTATCTTCGTCACACGTCCGTATCGGAGCTGACGTAAACCCCGCTTCAGTTCTTCGCTTTTCGTCTTTGACAGCCCTATTGCCGCTAAGAGCTTTAGCTGATACATCTCCTCCGGGATTCCGGTGCGTACTACGTCTTCCATCTTTAATCACACCCAAAGTATTCTCGGTATGCAGTAATTAGATAGATGATACTCGTAATTAAAAGCGCCAACCCGCATCTCACGGTCCCCCTCCCGCAGGTTTCCGTTAACTGCTCAACCAGTCGCTCGAGCTTTACCAGAAGCAATTCATTCAAAATCAGCCCGCCGTGACTCAGGTAGTCCCGCCTGCACCTTCGCTGCATCAAAATCCACAAAGATAACGTCATTACCCAGTTCAGCTAAACCCGCCCCGGTCACGGTACCGACGTAGCCACTGCCTAATATGCCAATGTTCATGCCTTGGCTCTTCCTTCATACTGCAGCCGTCGTCGCCTCGTCCGCTTCCTGAGAACTCTCCGGCAGCACTACAAAAGCTGGTGATTGGTGAGCAATTCTTGATGAGAGAGCAACGATACGGGCGTATGCATGAATCTCCTATCCCCGTACGGGTATATAAAACGTGCGGTGGTGTGCCGCGAGTAATGGAGGTGCTACCCGCGGGAAGGGCGCCTCAGGGTAACTCAAGAGGACTTTCAAGCTGTAAAAACTCTAAGAGTTCCTTCGTCGTGTACACGTCAACCAAATTCTGTTGCTTTAAATGCGCATCATTTGTCCAGATCGGGCTGTCTAAAGCTAATGCTAAAGCCAAAAAGGGGGAATCGGTAACATCGATCTCCTTCATTGTCTGTTCTGCTAACGGCATTTTACGCTCATACAGCTCATGCTTTACGATTTTTGTATGCTTTTGGAATAATAGTAACAAAGCTGTATAATCGGTGGTGCTTAATTTCGATTTCTCTAAAATCAAATCTTCAAGTCGAGCTATTTCTTCATACAGATATTCAGGCACATATAATTCGAACACATCACTCAGAATTATCTTCCTCGTTACTGAGTTTCTCAGTAATGCGGAAAAAATAATATTCGTATCAATAACGAACTTCATTCAACCGCTTTCATCCGCTTAAAGAGCCCAGCCTTCACCAAATGGTCTAATTCACTGATTTCGTCCGCCCGTAATTCACTCTTCTCTGCCAGCAAATCCCCCAGCTTCGTCTCGCATAGCTTGCGAACTAACACAGACTCAATAAACTTCAAATCCTCCTCATTCTCTGCGATCCATTTAAGGTCGCCCGGTAGTCTCAGTAACACTTCAACCATGATCCTTCACCACTTTACTGTAGGGCGGTAGGCTTTAAATCTCTTTGCTCCCGATCATCGCAAGATGTGCTTGCTGAAAGAATGGTGGTTATACGCTCACACTTTTGCGAAAGCACTGCTGACACTGGTCATGAGAGAGCAACGAGACGGGCGTGCATGATTCACCTATCCTCTCCACAGGTATATAAAACGTGCGGTGGGTTTTAATGATCCTCTTTCGTGTGGCTATGAACTGGTAAAACAGTTAGTATAGTATAAACTCCTCGTTACCCATTTTACTAACTCCTTCATAGGCGGTCCTCAGCATCGCCGCTAACAGCACGAGCATCACACCCACCAGCACGTCTTTATTCGCCCTGGCCTGCATCCTGAAATAATCCTTTCTTAGTACAAGGTTCTTTCGACGAAAGAAAGTGTGTGAAAGAAGGTGTGCAAGCATCCCCCCCGCTCACATCCCCCCCATACGGCTTCCAGACCGTTCGTGAGTCAATTCACGCACTCAAAATCCCAACTCTACCAGCAGCACCCCTTATCCGCCCTTTTCCCATTCGAAGAGGGAAAAGGGCTCTTTCTTAGTACGTTTTCTTTCGATTGAACGGCTTTGCCGTTCCTTTGCGTTAGCAATGTGAAAGAAAATGTGTTGAATCTCCCGCCTCAGCTAACCTAAATATTTCATCAACCCGCTCAGGGAGTTCTCCAAGTATACATATACCAGACTAAAGGATGTGTGTCAGTCAGTCACGAAGAGCATCTTTTACACCTGAGAGGATTTTGAAAAACCATACCAATCTTATCCGCCAATCTTAAATATATGCGGCTCATATATTCATAAAAATGAAAACTTTTGTTGACTTTGGCTTGAATGAAGCGTACAAGCGAGTGGCGCAGCTTGGCGATAAACTTGCAGAGATTGAATCGTTGCTTGATTGGGAAGCGTTCCGACCGATAGTGGCCGAAATGTACGATAACAAGAGCGAACGAGGCGGTCGACCGAATATTGATGAAGTGCTAATGATCAAGCTGCTGGTGCTTCAGCAGTGGCATGGCCTCTCCGATCCCGAACTGGAGAAGCAGGTCGCGGATCGACTCTCGTTCAGGAAGTTCCTCGGTTTTCCCCATACTATTCCGGATTTTACGACCGTCTGGAGGTTTCGAGAGCGCTTGGCAGAGACCGGCAGAGATCAAGCGATCTGGGCGGAGCTCCAGCGCCAGCTTGATGCGCTCGGTTTGAGGGTGCGGAAAGGAGTCGTTCAGGACGCGACGTTTATCACCGCGGATCCTGGGCACGCGAAGGGGGACACGCCACGCGGCGAGGAGGCGAAGACGCGGCGAAGCGCCGACGGGACGTGGGCGAAGAAGGGCAACAAATCCTATTTTGGCTACAAACTCCATAGCAAGGTAGATAATGACTTTGGTCTCATCCGAGAACTTGAAACGACCACAGCATCGGTCCACGACAGTCAGATAGACCTCTCCAATGAGGGCGAGATCGCCTATCGCGATAGGGGCTATCAGGGTGCGGGGTGCAGGGGCTATTCCGCAACGATGAAACGCGGGGCTCGTGATCATCCTATCGGCATCTTGGATACGTTGCGAAATCGCCGCATCAGCAAAAAGAGAGCTCCGGGTGAGCGGCACTATGCCGTGATCAAGAGTGTATTCAACGCTGGACACGTGCTGGTTACCACGGTAGAGCGGGTCAACGTGAAGATGATCTTCACCGCTTTTGACTTCAACCTGTACCAGTTATGCACGCTCAAGAGGCAGGGAGCAGTTTAGGGTAGCGTGAGCTTTCGAGAAAAAGCGAGAAAGCGAGGAATATAACGTCGAAAAAGCGTAAAAAAGCCCCTAAAAAGACCCACGAGAGACGAAAGGAAACAGGAAAAAATAGGTGGGCGTTGAAAAAAGGCTAAATCAAAATCCTCTATAATTTTTCCCTTTTAGAAAGCGCTTAATCCAGCCATCTGCATAGCTCAGGCGCTGTGAAAAATCATTCCACCCTGCAGAAATAACCTCTTTCATCTCATCCAAACTGGTAACAAATATCAGCGA
>Ga0268285_1001324_pt1 | contig 12077 bp, 13 predicted proteins | sample saktaG_2_FD_190144 | JGI IMG/M metagenome (GOLD analysis project Ga0268285, IMG submission 190144) | Saline water microbial communities from Sakinaw Lake, British Columbia, Canada - sak_2013_06_06_120m | ecosystem: Environmental > Aquatic > Non-marine Saline and Alkaline > Saline ... | reverse complement strand
ACCACAGCTTGCCTTCGTCCGGCTCGCGCACGTGCAGTCGCTTGCCTTCGTGATCGTACTGCTCTGCGAGCGCGTTCTTGACGAGCGCATAGTGCTGTCTCGATACCTTGAACCTGTATTCCTTCCCAAGTTTGAACGTGAAGTCCGCGTGGAGTGCGCCTTCGACCTTCTTCACGAGCGCGATGAAAGTCATGAGCGCATGATGCTTCGCGTCTCTCGCTGTCTCCGCGAAGAAGGAGCTCTTCTCGTAAATGATGACCGAGTTGTTTGTCAGCCAGACCTTCCGGCCGCCCATCCAGATGCGTTGCCCGCCGCCTGCGATCCTGAGCTGCTGATATGCGATCCCGTGGCTTTTGAGGTATTCTTCACGCCGACGGTTGTTCCAGTTCAGCAGTCCAGGTGGCACCATCAAGACGAATAGAAATGCATGCCCGCGGACGGAATCAGGCAGCCCGAGAAATTTTAACTTCTCCGGGGTGTTGTCAAGAGTTACTTGGATTGTTTTTGAACTTCTTTTTTTGATGGTGATTGGGGCTGTATCGTTGACTTCCCAGCAGCCGTAGCCGAGCTTTGAAATGAGCCCTGCGACCTTGAGCTGGTTCAGATGGTACTGCAGCGCAGGCCTCGACATACCGAGATCCTGGGCGATCTGAGCGGGTCGTCGGCCGGCGCGGAGCTGCTGTAACAGGGACAAGTTAAAATTTAACTTCGGGTCTTGTTCAGAGTCTTGTTTTTTAACTTCTTTCTTTGAGAGGTCGAAGGTGTCGCTCATGAAATCGCCGAGAGCTACGAGCTGCTATTTTCGCTCCCACCAGGCCGGCCCGAGCGTCTTGGTGTGCACACGATCGGGCCCGAGTTGCTCTTGTAGTAGTCTCACTAGCACCTTAAGTTCCCACTCAGCAGGCTCGGGAAGGTGATGACCATGATTGTCCCGGCCTATGTAAACTGCATCAACATCCAACCACCGCGCGATTTCTAACATAGAGCAGAGATCAAATATCATAATCGGCTCGAATGTGAGATAGAAATGAAGTTCAGGGTATTCTTCCTGTGCTTTGCGCAGAGCGTGGCAGCGTTGGAGGATGCCTGGAGCTTTGGAAAAGCCCCGCGCTAGACGATTGAAATTCGTTTCGATCGTGGTGCCAAGCCACACATTCTCTGGAATTCTAAGTCTTCCGCATGAACGGGTGTCCGTAAAACATGCAGGAGACTTCGACTGAATCATAAATTGTGATTTTGGAAATTTGGAGAGGCGCTTTAGGATGTCTTGGAAAAGGATCGGGTCAATGAAGTAAGGATCGCCCAGACTCTCGACGAAGTAAGTCTTGCCTTTCTGAAACGTCTTGTTCATGCGCTCTGGATGGAAATGCGGCTCGAATGCCCGGCAATCCATACATTGCGATCGCTGATAGATCTTGGGCCCATAACAATATTTGCAATTGAAACGGCAGCCTGGGTGGGGGTTCCAGGCCGGTAGGCGTTCGCCGTTCTTGTCTGTGTACATTAATGATTTCTTCCTTTCTTGCTCGCATTCATTTTCAGGCGGGTGATTTAACCATTCTTCATTCAAATCTTCTTGACTCATTTTTTACCTCAAATTTTAAGCACGCGTAGTAGCGCCAGCCCACGCAGAGCGTGTCGCTGCGCTGCTTATGACAACATTCGCAGAGCGGGTACCTTAGTGTTGTTTGCTCTTCTGGATGTGGCGTTTGCCCTGTTGTCTTGAGAAAATTCTCAACCGCTCCCCTCACCGCTCAGGTCCCTTCTGATCTGATCAGGCGGACGGCCGCGCCATCTGCAAACCCTTCTTCTTCCAGGTACTCGTCGATCAGGCGTTTGAGATCCTCAGCGATACCGTTGAATGTCACCGTTGTGAACTCGCGAGTGGAGACTTCGATTAGGAGCTTTTTCGGAGGTTCGTGCCTCGCTTGAACGCGTTGTGCACGCTGCACGTAGTCCTCCGCGCACTTGCTGCAGATAAAGGTGGGCACGCCGCCGGAGATCTTCTTATGCGTCAGCTGCTTGGATTCGCCGCAGAGGGCGCAGCGATGACGGCGTGCCGCGATTTCGCGTTGCTCGTCGGGATTGAGGGCGGTGATCACACCGCCGGTCCATGCGAACGGGAACTTGGGGCCGGACCTATTGCTCCGCGGACAGCCCAAGAGTTATGGGGCGATAACTCAGCGGGAAGATAAAAGATGGGGTGAAACGAGTCCGCTTTGGAGTAAGCCCGCACCCCTCCGCCGGGTTCTTGTCACTCACTGTCTTCCGCATCACCTTCCACGCCGTTCACTTCCTTCGGATCACTCTCGGCGATCTCATCCGAAAAGGGCAGCTGCATCTGCGGTGTGTGGAATTCGGCGCTATACTCTTCACCCTCGATGAAGGGCAGCTTGCCGGGCTGCCCTTTTAGCGTGATGGTAAGCGCGTCGTTCTCCAATCTTACGGTGCGTTCTTCTGTGACCTCGCCGTCCTTGGTCGTTACCGTGTCCCTGATCGGAGAGCAGTGCAGTGGCGGTCGTGCAACGATGTCTGTCATTCACAGATTAGACCCTCCTCTTTTGCGACTTCCCTGAAGAACTCCGCAACCATGCGCAACGGCTGATCCAAAAGCGAAGGATCGTCGATGAACACTCGCCATTTCTCAACAAATTGTTTCAATTCCTCCCGCGATTCCTGCTTTAGAGGTTTCTTAGACGGGGACTGGAGGGATTTAGAGGTAGACTGAGATGTATGCCCCTCATCTAGCTCAGTTCCTACAATGCCGGCGTGCGGCATTGCTTCCGTTTCTTTCGGTTTGTATTCCATGGCAATATTGCCCCCTTTACCGTTGAGGTTTGTTAAACCTCAACAGCGTTAGTTAGTGCGGGGCGGGTATATAAAGCAAATAGGCAAACGGTATGCGAGCACATGAACGGAATACTTTTTTGCTGTTGAATCTCAACATATATAAACATATAGATCAGATATACAAGTGGTGGGAAGATATGAAAGATGAGGGGGCGGAGCGGGGCGAAAGCACCGAATCTAAAAGAAGAAGAACAGGGGATGTTAAGGAGACGTTTTCAATTTCCCTGGCTTCACAGACGAAGGAACGGCTCGATAAAGAGGTGGAAGAGGGTCGCTGGGGTAGTCGCTCGCAGGCGATCAGTTATTATCTTCATCGCGGAATCGCTTTGGAGGACCACGCGCGCGAGTATGCGAATCGGCAGCTTTTGTTGCTCGATGAGCTGAGCAGAAGCGATGAGGAAGGAGCCGATATGATACACTCCTTTTTGGAGATGATGAAAAAGCCGAAGTTCCGGCAGCTCATGAAGGAAATAGATGAAGGTTTGGCGCGAAAAAAGTAGGGATGTTGTACTGTTGCTCTTACACTCCGCAGTGGTAGTTGAATAAAGCAATGATGATTATTCAGTCTCAAAGAACGCCTTAAACTGTGCCATCTTCTCTGGATTGTTCGCAAGCGAATCCATCATATCGAGTAAGAACGCTTTGCTACGTGCCTCAAGGTCAAGCACTTCCTCCACCGCGAGCGGTTTACGACAGTTTATGCAGATGCGTGCACCCGCCGTGTTCACCGTGCGGCAATGCGGGCATTCCTGCATCTTCAACTTGATCAGCTCGTCGTCACGCTTATCCTCCAACCCGTACATCTTGAGCAGGTCTCCATCGAGGTCCCTGCCTGACATGTGCACGTAGATCGACGGCATCTGCGAGCCCTGCACCCAGCCCAAATATTCCTCCATCTGCGATTCCGTCAACCGCAAGGCGAGATGCGTTGATCGCGAGTGCCGAAAGTTGTGTGGATTCACCTTCTTCTTGATCCCCGCTCGCTTGGCGATCGCTATCAGCTGCGCGCGAATCGCTGGATACTTCGATGCTTCACCGTTCTGATTCACCCAGACCGGCGCCATTCGATCCTCGCGCTGCGGATGCGTCTCCAGCCATTGCGCTAGGTATGGCACCGACCAGATGAGCCGAACGCGTCGCATGCCGGTCTTTCCTTCTACCATTACGAGCGCTCCGTAACGATCGAAATCCACATCTTTCATGCGCAGCCCGCCGAGCTCACCTATCCGAAACCCGCCTTCGTAAAGGCACGCAACAAACGCCTTGTCACGTAAACTCAGTGCACTGTCGATCATCCGTGAGATCTCCTGCTCGTTTAGTATCTCATCAGGGAGCCTGCGCGGCTTCGGCGTTTTGATCCATGCAACCTCCTTCTCCTTGCCCGCCCAGACCATAAACGCCTTCAAGGCCACCCTGTAATCGTGTTTCGACCAGGCACTCAGCTGGCTACGTTCGATTTTTGATACGACCGCCACCATGTCCTCACGGGTAAGCGAAGCATACGTTCGACCGTCCAAGTATTGTTTGGCGATCTGCACCAGGAACCGCAAATACTTATCCTGCCCCGACAGTTTGAGGTTCTCAGACGCCGTCTTGTAGTGTACGAAATCCTTTATCAGCGCACGGTCTTCTTCCGGGATCGCTGCCCTGTCCAGCCGCCGCATCGCCAACTCTACCCGCCGCTGATATCCATGTATATCGCCCACGACTTAACGGTTAGGTGTGGGGGTATTTTAATGTTTCTACAAAGTCCCCTCAGCGTACTTCGATGTAGCCCTCATCGCCATTCACGAGCACCTCCATGCCGTCCGTTATCAGGTCGCCCTCGATCGGATCACGCTCAAGTGAGTCAACGACCGGAATCTCCGCAATAATTGCGCCCGCCGCCACAATCGTCCCCGCAGAGCGCGTGACCATTGCAGCCGGAGCCTTTCCGTGCTGCTTGAGCTGATAAATGACGTACGAGCCAACGGTTGAGCCCTTGCCACCCGGAAAGATCAGCACACGATTCGCGATGCACTTTCCACAGATATCTACCGATTGATCAACGATAATGCCCGTGAGAGGATCAACGCCGCCCAGGAACGAGATCTTGTGCTGCGAGATCAACGCCTTCCCGCTCGCGATTCCTCGCGAGATGCTCCTGCCCTGGAGCTTCAGCACTCCTCCCTGCGGCTCTTCGCCAGTCATACGCACGGGCACGTCCTCGTTTTCTCCTGATGAGCGCTTCTGTTCTGTATAGCGAATAATTAGGATTTTATAAGGATAAGAGGCGAATAGTTTCTTGAAGGCGATAAATATGGAGGAGAGCGGGAGAGGAATAACGGAAAAAGAGCGTGCGCAGCAGGCGGAATTGCAATCGCTGCTCGCACAACTGCGGCAATACCAAGCGCAGGCCGAGCAAACGACGCAGGAGGTACTCTTCGTTCGGCAAGCGATTGTTGAGCACGATAAGGCGATCGAGACGATCAACCAGTTAAAGGGGATGAAAACGGGCAGCGAGCTACTCGTGCCCATCGGTGCAAATTCATCTATTTACGTCACGCTCAGCAGTCCTGAGAAGATCATCTTGATGATTGGTGGCGGTATCAGTGCCGAGCGAGACCCTGATTCTTCAATCGCGTACTTAACCGAGAAGAAGAGGGAGCTGGAGAATTCTCAGCGTGAGATGACCGAGCTCTTACAGCGGCTGGATCAGGAGGCGCAACGGTTACAGAAACGATTGCAGGAGCTCGCAGCGCAATCGGAAGCCGGCCCGCGCGGAGCACGCCCGGCGTAGCGTAACGTAGCGTAGCGTAACGTAGCGTAGCGTAGCGTAACGTATCGCCAGTTACTTCGCCCCCCTAGAAGGGCACGAACGAGTTCAGAGAGACAAAATGTTCGATCGAGTGAGAAAGAAGCTTACCGAGTTTCGGGAGACGGTGGTAGAGAAAATAAAGGAGAAGAGTGAGCGGGAAGACCAGGAGCGTGAGCTGGTAGAAGCGGCAGAGCCAACGCTCGAGCGCGTGCCTCACGCAAGCTTGAAGACGACGACGATCAAGGAGCGCGGCAGAGCTTTCATCGAACGCGAAACGATCTTAGACGAGAAAGACCTGGAGACGCCGCTCGAAGAGCTGGAGACTGCGCTCCTGGAGAGCGACGTTGCCCTCTCAGTGGCGGAGGAGATCGTTGCAGGAGTGAAGCAGGAGCTGGTCGGAGAGCATAAGAAATGGCGTGAGAACACCGAGGAATTGGTGAAGGATGCCATTAAGAACGCTATGCTAAAGATTTTTACTGTGGATAATCCATTTGATTTTGACGAGTTTGTGGCAGCACATGAGAAGCCCCTCAATATCGTGTTCGTCGGCGTGAATGGCACGGGGAAGACGACGAGCATCGCGAAGATGGCGAAGAAGCTGCTTGATGCTGGCTATTCGGTCGTATTTGCCTCTGCCGACACGTACCGTGCAGGAGCCACGGAGCAGATCGAGACGCACGCCGCAAACCTGGGCATCAAGGTGATCAAGCATCAGTATGGTGCGGACCCCGCTGCGGTCGTTTATGACGCGTTGAACTATGCGCACGCGCACGGCACGGACATCGTGCTCGCGGATACCGCGGGCCGGATGCACACCTCGGTGGATCTGATGGAGCAGTTGAAGAAGATCTGTCGCGTGACCAAGCCGGATCTCGTGATCTTTGTCGACGAGGCGGTCGCTGGCAATGACGCGGTTGAACGTGCGAAGAAGTTCGACGAGGCCGTGGGGATCGATGCAGGCATGTTGACGAAGGTGGATGTGGATGCCAAAGGTGGCGCTGCGATCTCTATCGCTCATGCGACCTCAAAGCCCATACTCTTCCTGGGCATTGGACAGGCGTATGACGATTTGAAGAGATTTGATGCGGAATGGCTCGTGGATCGGTTGTTAGGTGAGAACCGAAACGCAGGGTAACCTGAACAAACACCTATGTTAAGTCCGCCTTTGTGTTCCGTTATGCCTCCCACGTATTTAACCTTTTCGTTCCACCGTCGCATCTCCTCAGGACAAGACATACACCTATTCGCGGTCTTCGGCCGCACTATGGCTAACTCCGTCCTTGGGTAGCTCTGCGCTCTAATCAAACTCCCGCGGTCGCCGCCGCATGTTTGTTCCCAGAGTCTGCAGCGCTACCCTTCGATGCGAAACGGCTCTTTATGCTTCAGCATGTAGTAGATCGCCTGAAGGAGCCTTCGTGCAGCCGCGATGATCGCGATCTTCTCGCCTCGTTTCCGTTTTATCTTCTCATAATGTTTCGTTATCTGCTCTCCGGGCACCACTGCACGTGGATCCGTGCAGCCTCCACCAGGATCCACCGCAGCGCAGGTATTTCGAGCCTTCCTTCGTTATTCGCCCGTAATACTGCTCATTGCCCGTTTGATGAACCCGCGGGACAAGGCCCGCATAGGAGAAGAAGATTTGGTCCTCCGTGGGAAACCTCGATCCGTCGCCGATCTCCGAATAGATCACTAATGCAGAATACACGCCGATCCCCTTTATACTGGTCAATAACTTCACCGCCTCGTACTGCGTCCCCGCCTCCGCGATCGCCCGATCCATCTTCTTGAGCTCGTCCTCCACCACCGCGTAGATTGTCAGATACGAATTAATCACGGGATTATGCAAGCGTTTCAGCTCCGCTTTGCCCTTCTCGGTAAAGCAGTTCCCCCCCTCGTGATACTTGATGTTCTTCCGTCTCAATTCGGTCTTTATCTGGGTCTTGAGCCTGCCTCGAAGTCGTCCCAGCGCGATCCGGTGCCGTACCAGATGCCGTAGTTCCCGCTGCTCCTTCGGGGGCACATAGGAGGTCGGCAGAAGATCGCCACGCAGCAACTCCGCCAAGATCCTCGCGTCGCGCTTATCCGTTTTTACCTTCGCGTCCGCGATCATTCGCGTCTTCAATGGATGCGCCACCACGACGTGATGCCCCAAGCTCTCCAGGAGATCGTAGAAATATTCGTAATTGGTGCTCGCCTCCAAAGCGATCTCCAGACACTCCAAACCCGAAAAGAACTCCTCGATATCCTCCTGCTCAGTTGGTATCCGTCCTTCCTTGAGCACGTCGCCCTCACTTGTACATACGATGGCCTGACAAAAACTCTTATGCAGATCTATTCCTGCGAATGCCATCTTTTCCACCTCTCGCTTGCTAAAGAGGCGGACTTAATAATACCATCAAACAGATAGATAAAATAAAGGTAAAGAATGGAGACGAGGTGAAAGACGAGAGATGTTTCCTGATGAGTATAAAGATACTCTGTTACGGTTGGCAGAGACGGACGAGGATATACGGACCCTGTTGGGGCTCTTCGCGGTCTTGAAGGGCTATACGACAGAGGAATCGATAGCGAAGAACTACACAGCGCTTACGGAAAAGGACTGTAGAGATCCGTTACGGGTGCTGAAGCGCTGGGAGATCCTTAAGGTTGGTGCGAACGACGAATACCTCTGCCTCTCAGGCTACGAGGACGTTTTTAACGAAACCATCGCGGCGTACGCCCCCCAGCCGGGTGATCTCCAGCACTTTCTCGAGCGCGCCCTAGCAGAGGGTGATCTCGCAGCGCTCAAAATGCTCGAAATGCTCTTGAAGATCGGTAAGCTTGGCATCTGTGGGTTCTCGCAATACGAGCTCCTCCGCAGAGATCTCTCGAACATATTCACCTCATCTACGTTCAGGCGGGTGGAAGAGCAGCTCATCAAAGAGCGCTTATCTCTCTACGGGAAACGGCGCGATACCGAATTCCTGGAGCTGTTTCTGAGTGAGGAGGACCTCGAGCCCGTGAAACAGCGGTTTTACGCGTGGAAGCAGGAGCAACTCGCGGCCTCTCCGCAGGTGAAGCAGCTGGAAAAGATGATCAAGGAGCAGGTCACCGAGGCGAGGCGAGAAATACACGATCACCGTGCCAATCTGGCGACGCAGGCGGGCATGTCGGCGGAGGAGTTCGAAGACACCGTGGGGTATTTCAGCGGGTTCGACGTGGATGACACCTCGTTCTTCTTCACGAGCTACATGAATGTGGGGAAGGATAAGCTCTACGTCACCGTGACCGATCAGTTATCGCGCTTTGATATACTGGACTGGAAGGACTACCCGGTTCTCTTCGTCCTTGAGGAGACCCCCAAATACCTCGACGATATCCAGAACGTGTTCGCAAACGCTTATCCCAAGCTCAAAGATCGCAAGATAGCCCTCGTCGTTCCGGGTAGGGTAGCCTACGCGAATTACGAGCAGAAGTTGTTCTCGAAGCTCGTAGAGCGGTTGGGTGTTGAGGAACTAAACGAGTTGCCACGGGCATTGAAAAGGGATGAGCGTGCGACGGGCTCACAAGTCAAAAAGTTCCCTGAATCGTAAGCTCACAGTTTCCGCGCGGTAGGTATCCAGCGTTCGCCGCTTTGTGGTGCCGTCCGGGAAGACGGTTATCCAACCCCGCTGCTCGCCAATTACCCGTTCGCGCACGCAGCTCTTGCCAATCACAGGATTGCTCAGAACGCGGGCAGCGATCGCATACGCGCGCGCTATCTCCTCGGGATAGGGATTCCGTGCGATCGGCTCGCGGCTCAACTCCGCCCCGAACCGATTGATGCGGAAATCGATCGGCTCGTCAGTCTCGAGTCTCGCGAGTAACCCTGTGATCCGCTCTATTTCTCGATCGTCCACGATGCCAGGATGTAAACGGTATTCACCACGAGCTTCACCTTGCCGTACGCGTTTCGGATGTTCTCCAGTATCTTCCGGTTTGAATACCCGGTGTACCACTCGTGCAGCTGCTCATCAAAGGCTTTGAGATCGAACATGACCACGGTTAATCCCGCCTCGATGAGCTCCTGCAGGTACGCATCATCCAGGAAATAGCCGTGTGTATCGAGCACGATCTCACGTACAATTTCGTGCAGCTGCGCGAGCAACGCCACGAGGTACTCGCGATCCAACGTCGCCTCGCCACCGGTGATTACTGCTTCTTCGAGCGGCGTATCGCCATACTGGTCCTTTGCCGCGTTCTTCATCAGAGCCACCACCTGCTCAGCGGTCATCAACTCCCCAATGGGCTCGCGCGCAAAGCTAAAGCAGCCCCGACAACGGAAGTTACAGCCAGAGAGCGTGATCCAGACGCGCGGTTTCCGCTCGGAGAGGGTGATGAACGGGACGCCTCTGATCCCCGTTTTCAGCATTCGATAATAGCTAGCACCTATAGCGAATAAGACTACGTCCCGTTTTCTTCAGGAAGGTTTTACAAAAGCGCCTTCGCCAGTCCCGCGAGCATACGGGGATTCCGTCGCACGAGCTCCATCAAGAGCCCCCAGGTCGAAAGCTCCTGTATCTCAACGCCCTGCAGTGAATGAGCCAGGGTGTTGAGGTTACCATCGGAGAGCGTAAAGAAGAACTCCTTTGCCTTCAAGCCGGTATGTAACCGCTTCCCAAACTCCTTTCGCCATCGCTTATCGTACTCCAGCAAGCGCGTCTTTGAGACGTCATTCTCCTGAACCGCACGGGCAATCACGTCGCCAGCGATCGTGCCTGCACGCATTGCGTAGATGATGCCGCCTCCGGTAAGAGGATTGACGTGCCAGGCCGCGTCACCCACCAGCACGAGTCCGTCCGTGACGCTCTCACGTATCGGGCCGCAGACCGGCACCGCGCCGCAGATCTCAGCGACGATCTTGCCATGGGGGAATTTCCGCTGAACAAAGGCGCGCAGATAATCAATCGCATGGTGCCCCTCACCAGACCGATCACCCCCGATGCCCAGTCCCACGTTCGCGCTATCTTCGCCCTTCGGGAATACCCAGGCGTAGCCGTTGGGTGCGATCTCGTTACCCAGGAAGAACTCCGAGTGATCCTTGTTGATCTCGATATCGCACATGAGGTACTCGGCGCAGACGTCCATATCCGAGGGTCGCAGCCGCGTATTTAGGCCCGCCCAGCGGCCGACGCGCGATTCCACACCGTCGGCACCTACCACTACCTTCGCGTAAATGCGTCTCGTCTCACCTTCGGCCATGGAGCGCACGACCACGCCCCGGGCATAGCTGTCCTCTTTGATGAGCCCGTAAGCCGCAGTTTTCACGCGCACTTCAGCTCCGGCACGTGCCGCTTCGTGTGCCAGCATCTTGTCGAAGATGCGCCGTTCGAGCACATAGCCCACTTCCACCATCTTCTCGCCCGACATTACCACCTGGGTGCCGTCAGGCGCGTAGATGTATGCGCCTTTCACCTCCGCGCAGATCCATTTCTGATCGGGCGTAATGAACTGCTCAATCTCCTTGTTCACGCCTTCCGCGCACTTCACGGGCACCCCGATCTCCTGGTTCCGCTCGAGCAGCAAGACGTCCAGGCCGCGTTCCGCGGCGGTCTTTGCCGTGAGACTCCCGGCAGGGCCTGCTCCAACGACAACAACGTCGTACCTCTCCTCAATCATCGCGATAGTAGTCCTTTTCAGGGATCTGAGTTACCCAAGAACTGTTACACCTACAGGATATAAATAGCTTCTTCGGGTATAGATAGAGTATTAAGCAAGCAAGCAGAGCAATGAGCGACGCCAAGCCCGAGCGGTTTGAGATCGAGGAATTCAGCTATTACTGGACCGTCGATGCCGAACAGTTCAAAGCGAAGATCGAAAATGTCGAGACGATCATGATCGTCGGCTTCCCGCCGATGGGCAATGTCATCCCGTACCAGTTGAAGGAGCTCTTGAGCGATGCCGATGAGATCGGGAGTATCTATTCGTACAATTTCCCGCCGATGGTCGAGGCACGCGACGATGAATTTGAGATCCCGCACGATGAGCTCTGGTACAGTGCGGAAAAGCGTTTGTTCTGTTATGTCGGCAAGTATCCGGAGACCGAGTACATCCCGAAGTCGGCCTACAAACAGGTGGAAGGCGTGGCACAGCTCGCACGCGAGCTGAACGTGAAGGAGCTCTACACGGTCGGTGTCATCCTGCCGCAGCAAGAACCGTTCAAGAAGCAGGGCGGTGAAATAACGGCTTTTATTGGCTGTTTCGAGGGCTCGAAGAAGAAGATCCCGAAGAACATGCGGAAGATGACGCGCCGGAATATCGGCCGGTACACGATCATTAGGAAGACGGGACTGCTACCGGGCTTTGCCGCGATGCTCGGGATCGAGAGCTACGCAATTCTCGGTGCTGGCACGTATCCCGAGGACTTACGAGCGTGCGCCCGTGCCCTGCGGGCGTTCAAGCAGCTCTCGGG
>Ga0268285_1001323_pt1 | contig 12097 bp, 6 predicted proteins | sample saktaG_2_FD_190144 | JGI IMG/M metagenome (GOLD analysis project Ga0268285, IMG submission 190144) | Saline water microbial communities from Sakinaw Lake, British Columbia, Canada - sak_2013_06_06_120m | ecosystem: Environmental > Aquatic > Non-marine Saline and Alkaline > Saline ... | reverse complement strand
CTTATTTTTTGAATGTTTACGAGGATGCTACTATACTTTTTTATAGCTAAAACTCTATCCTTTTTGGTTGCGGCTGAGCGAAGCGAAGCCGCGCCAAGTTAATCAGCGGTTAATTAAAAAACGCCGTGTAATGGACATTTTTCCGGAATTAGCCCGCTCTTTTGCGTTTAGATTCGTATAATAGGTAACAAATTTATGTAAAACACATAAATAAGTAAAAAGTTAAAAGTAAAAAGGCTTTGTTATTGATTATTTACTATTGGCGATTGACTATTGTTTCTTTTTATCCGCGTAATCCGCGAAATCCGCGGTTTATGAAAAAAACAGGTGAAAAAGAGAAGAAAACGACGAAAAATGGAGCTTAATTTGAAAAAACAAAACCAAAACCGGCCTTTGACCGGAAATACGAAGCACTAAGCTCTAAATCCTAAACGATTTGAATGGGTGCTGTTTGAAAAAACAAAGCCAATTTGCCGGAGAGCAAATTGGCGTAAACTCTTATATGAAAGGATATTATGGCAATAAACCGGCTTGCGGCGGCGAAAAAACAAAGCCAATTCAAAGCCAAACAAAGCCAAACAAAGCCAATTCGGTTAGCCCCCAGACCTGCGCTGGGGGTTTGAAACCCCGGGTTGAAAAAAGAAAGCCTTGCCGGCGTCCTGCACCGACAAGGCTCAAACGAGGCCGAAGGGACTCGAACCCTCAACCTTCGGATCGACAGTCCGATGCTCTAACCAATTGAGCTACAGCCCCGTGCCATAAATCGCAGGTAATATAGCAGAATACTTACTTTTGTGTCAACTATTTTTATATGAAAGAAGCAAAACTAAAAAATCATCATCTTTTTGAGGACTGTGAGCGTCTGACTGTCGGTTGTGATTTGCTGGCCTTATTATGCGTTTCCTGCAGCACTTTTATTGCCTTTTGCACGTTGGCGACCTTTAAGATGCCGGTAGTTCGGCCGCCCTTGGCGCCGGAGGTGCAATATGCGTAGGAAATATTTATGTGGTTCTTGGCTAATTTTTCCGCAACTGACGCCAGGGCACCGGATTGATTGGTCAGTGTTATGCACAAAACGTTTGTTTCGCTATACGGCATATTCAGCTTTACCAGTACCTTTTTCGCCTTCTCGGGCGCGGCAAAAACCACTCGCATAACTCCATGTTCCATAGAATCCATCATTGTTATCGCTACGATGTTGATTTTAGCCTGAGCGAATTCGCCGAGCACCCGGGCCAGCACTCCCGGCTTATTTACCATGAAGATCGAAAATTGTGTCTCAATGTACATAATATTATCCTCTCTGATAGAATTCATCCCGGCATTTACAGGGACGGCATCCTACTATTACGAAAGTGGTACTTAATCTGTGCTTGTTATTTCCAGGGCACTTTCTTTATCCGGGTAAAATTTGAAAACCTTATCGAGATTAGTTATTTTGAAAACTCTGTGTAGTTGGGGATTTATTGCACTAATCATTACTTCGCCTTTGTACGTTTCCAGCTTGGCCCTGATGTCTAAAAGTAATCCCAAAACCTGGGATGAGAAAAATTTTACTCCCTCAAAATCGAATATGAGTCTTTTCGGTTTATTTTTTTTGATAAACTCCTTTATCTGGTTGGAAGCGTTGGTTATTCCATCCACATCGCTAATTGAAGCGGATTTGAAAGCCACTATGGCGGTGTTTGCCTCTATGGTTATTTTCAGGCCAATTTCGTCAGCCATTTTCGTTTGACGCTCCTGTCGTATTAGAATGTCAGGCTATTATCACAAATCCAGCGATTTCAGTTGGATTTCCGTTTATTCTTGCCTATTTTTGTACATTTATCAACAACCATTTATAAACAATCAATCTTTTTTAGCATTTTCTGCAGGCAATTTATTGATTCCTCTTATCTTACGGATAATTTCCTTGACGGAAAGCTGGGTAATTTGGTAAAGTTAAGTTTAGTGAAGCGTGTCCCTTTTCGGCACGTAACGAAAGGATATTTGCTTCCCGAGGTGAGGAAGGTCTTTAATTCTTGAGAGCATTCCGCACAGCAAGGAACGGATAAAACTACAGAAGTCGTATGCTTCGGAAATAAGATTTTTTCTTATCAATTATATAGTTAGTTCCTCAAGGAAGGAGGTGGCGTCAAATAGCAACAATTTCGTTGGCGGATTAGAGAAATTGCAGGGGGATTACATGTCATTATAGATCGCTTTGGTATGTAGCTAAAGCATGATTATAGGAACTATTTTGCGTGGAGAATTAACATGTGTAGAAAATTGTTTTTTTGGGCTTTTTTGGCTTTAGTGCTGGGTCTGACCTTGGCGGGTCCGGCCAGAGCAGAACTTGTTGCCTGGTGGAAGCTTGATGACGGTTCGGGGATCACCGCCATGGATTCAAGTGGTAACGGCAACGATGGTGATCTAGAAGGCGGTGCGCAGTGGGTCGCAGGTCAGCTTGGCGGCGCGCTGCAGCTCAATGGTTCGGATGCGGACGTCAGGGCGCCTTATATTCCGTTGAATAATCAAAGTTTCTCCATTGCGATGTGGCTTAATCCCGTGCTGAGCGGTTCGGCCGTCATCTTCTCCCAGGCTGAAACGGGATCGACTAATCTGAGCATGCATTTTCGGCTCGGAGGGCCCAGCAGTTCAGATGCGCCTGTTCGCGGCGTTCGCATGGGATTCTACAGCAATGACCTGGATAGCCCCACGGATCTCTTTCAAGACAACACCTGGTATCACGTGGTGTTCTGGTACGATTTCGAGAATCAGACACAAAGGATCTACGTCGATGGTGTGCAAGTCGCGGAGCGGGCAGCTAATCCTTATCTTGGTTCAGTAGGTGACACGTACATCGGTGTCTGGCAAACGGACACCAGTCAAAGGTATGAAGGTATTGTTGACGATGTACAGATCTACGACCACCCCTTGACCGAGACCGAGATTCTTGCCATCATGCGGGGTCTTGAAGGATATCCCTATGCGTCGAATCCGGACCCGGCTAACGGTTCGCTTCATCCGAATACATGGGCGAGCATGAGCTGGCGGGCGGGAGATTTTGCCGTTTCGCACGATGTTTACTTCGGCGATAATTTTGACGATGTGAACGACGGCACCGGTGATACATTCCAGGGCAACCAGAGTCTGTTTAACTCATATTTTGTTGTAGGCTTTTTAGGATTTCCGTTCCCGGAAGGTCTTGTTAACGGCACAACCTACTATTGGCGAATCGATGAGGTCAATGAAGCGGATCCGAACAGCCCGTGGAAGGGTCCCGTCTGGAGCTTCACGGTTCCTCCAAAAACAGCCTACAATCCTGTCCCGGCTGATAGGTCCACATTCCTGGATCCGGAATCAATAACCTTAAGCTGGACGGCAGGATACGGTTCGAAATTACATACTGTGTACTTCGGCGATGATTATGACACCGTGGCAAATGCTACGAGTGGTACGGCCCAGGGTACTACAACCTACAATCCGGGTCCTCTTGAATTGGAGAAGACATACTACTGGCGTATAGATGAGTTCGACGGCTTTGGTACGTATACGGGTGATGTATGGAGCTTTATGACCACAAAAGAAGGCGGCGGCATTCGAGGGGATTACTACAGAGGTATGAACTTTGAAAATCACATGCTGACCCGCACAGATAGTCAGGTCAACTTTAACTGGGGCGATCCCGGCGGGCCGGACCCGACGGTCGGCGATGACAACTACTCTGCCAGATGGACCGGAGAAGTCATGGCGATATTTACCGAGACCTACACGTTCTATACAAGCACCGATGACGGCGCCCGACTGTGGGTTGATGATCAGCAACTCGTTAACGCGTGGGTAGATCAGGGTACAACCGAGTACCGCGGAACTATAGACCTTCTCGCCGGCAATACTTACAGTATCGTCATGGAATATTATGAGAACACCGGCGGCGCAGTAGCACGATTGCTCTGGTCGAGTCCTTCTACTCCGAAGCAGGTTATTCCACAAGGCGCGTTAGCACCGCCGGTCAAAGCCAGCAGTCCGAGCCCGTCTAATGGAGCGGCCGGCACGAAGATGACGCCGATTCTAAGGTGGGGCGCGGGCGATTTCGCCGACTCGCATGAGCTTTACTTCGGAACCGATGCGGATGCCGTCAGAAACGCCGACATATCCTCGCCTGAATACAAAGGCACCAAGGCGATCGGTGACGAGAGCTATGATCCGGGCAAGCTTGCCTGGTTTACAGAATACTTCTGGCGCGTCGATGAAGTCAACACCGTCAATCCCGAAAGCCCCTGGGTCGGCAACCTCTGGAGTTTCACGACGGGCGATTTTCTTGTTGTTGATGACTTCGAGGACTATAATATTGGTGACAACCAGATATGGTTTTCATGGCATGATGGGCTTGGCGCCGGCGCGCTAGGCTCTCCCGATTTTGTTCCGAGTAACGGCACCGGATCGGCTGTTGGCGATGAAACGACCGCTTCTTATACTGAGGAAACTATCGTTCATAGTGGCACCCAGTCAATGCCGTATACATATGACAACAATCAACAGGGCCTGGCAAAGTATTCGGAAGCGGAGCTGACTTTGACATACCCGCGTGACTGGACAGAGGAAGGCGTAGCGAATCTATCGCTGTGGTTCAGAGGCTACCCGGCATCTACCGGCAGCTTCGTCGAAGATCCGGTTGGCACTTACACGATGACCGCCTCAGGTGCAGATATCTGGATAGTGAATGGCGTGGAAGCCGATGAGTTTCACTTTGCATATAAGATGCTAAACGGCGCCGGCTCGATTGTCGCAAAGGTCGAGAGTGTCGAAAACACGAACGTCTGGGCAAAGGCCGGCGTTATGATTCGCGAGACGCTCAATCCGGATTCGGCGCACGCTTTCGCATGTGTTACACCTGGTTCGGGTGTTTCCTTCCAGCGACGTCCCGGCACGGGCGAGACAAGCCTCGACACGACAACAGCCGGGATCGTAGCACCGTACTGGGTGAAGATCGAACGTGATCTGGCCGGTAACTTTGCAGCGTACACTTCAGCCAACGGCTCGACGTGGACGATGCAGGGCGTATTTGAGATCATCCAGATGAGCGCGAACGTCTATATCGGTTTGGCGGTGACCAGCCATGATGCCGCTCTGACATGCCAGGCTGTTTTCACCAACGTTAGGACTACCGGTAATGTCAGCGGGCAGTGGACGAGCCAGGATATCGGCATCCTCAGCAACGATGCAGAGCCGCTGTACGTGGCGGTTTCCAACAGTGCCGGCACCCCTGTGGTGGTAGTCCATGACGACGCGAACGCAGCGACGATAGGTACCTGGACCGAGTGGGTGATTCCGCTGCAGACGTTTGACGATCAGGGCATAGTCCTGACCAACGTGGACAGGATAGCGATTGGCCTGGGAACCAGAGGCAACATGACAATCCCAGGCGGTTCGGGCAAGATATTCATTGACGATGTCAGGCTGTATCAACCGGCTCCGGAACCAGAACCAGAGCCGGAACCGGAACCAGAGCCGGAACCGGAACCAGAGCCGGAGCCTTGATCCGGAGTTTAGATTGTCATAGCCTTTAACAAGGCCTGATTGTAATAGACAATTAATTGAAGTCAAAACGAGGCCCATACCGACGTAGTTCGATATGGGCCTCTCTGTTTTCTTTCATTCACGCAGGATTTATGCTTAATTCATAGATATTCCTTGACGAAAAGGTATTTATTGTGGTATAAATAATAAAACAGCTTTTTTAGATATTGTGGTCTATTTGAGATTATCGCTTCTTGATTAACTGCTCAATTCGGGCATGGGAAGGAAGGAGGTGGCGTCAAATAGCACAAAAATCATTGTCGGATGAGGTAGAGTGCAGGGAGGATTACATGTCATTATAGGTCGCTTTGGTGTGTAGCCAATGCATGATTATTTTTTTTAACTCTCTTGAAGGAGGATTATTATGTGCAGAAAATTAGTATTATTGGTGTCTCTTGCCTTGGTGTTTAGCCTGGTCGGCAACGCCCCGGCAGCGATACCGTCCGGATGGGATAGCCAGGATATCGCTACAACCGGCGGTAGCGCTAATGAGAGCAACGGCACGTGGACGGTTATTGGCGACGGTGCAGACATCTGGGGCGGCTCGGATGCTTTTCACTATGCCTATGTACCGTTAATTGGTGATGGTGAGATAACTGCCCATGTTGTCGACAACGGCACTGGCTCGAATACCTGGGCCAAGGGAGGCGTGATGATTCGCGAGACGCTGGAGGCCAATTCCAAACAGGTAATGGCGGTAATAACGGACAGCGATGGCGGTGGTACAGCCTTCCAGTGCCGACCGGACACCGGCGCCACCTCCATCAGTTTCCATGGGGATGTCACGGCATCACCGCCTCATTGGGTCAAGCTTGTCCGTGAAGGCGACATGATTACAGGATTCCATAGTGAAGATGGTGTTAATTGGGAACAATACACGGACGGTTCGCCGGACGGCGCTATGACGAACCCGATAGAAGTCCCGATGCCCGAGCAGGTTTACATCGGTCTGTGCGTAACATCGCATGCAGCAGGTGAATTACGTACGTATACTTTTGACAATGTGACAGTCGGACTTCCGGTTATTGCCTATATGCCCGATCCTGCTGATGGTGTTTATTATTCGGACACATGGGCTAGTTTGAGCTGGAGGGCCGGACATACGGCTGTCTCGCATGATGTGTACTTCGGTGAAAATTCTGCAGATGTAGAGGCAGGCACAGCAGATACGTTCCGTGGCAACCAGACCGATGCTTACCTTATAGTTGGCTTCCTCGGATTTCCATATCCGGACGGTCTTGTCCCGGGCACAACATATTACTGGCGGATTGACGAAGTTGAAGCTGATGGTACCAAACAGACAGGTTATGTTTGGAGCTTTACGGTTCCACCCAAGACGGCGTATGAACCAGGCCCGGCTGATGGTGCCGAATTTGTCGACCTTAATGTAAAGCTTAGCTGGACGTCAGGATTCGGTACAAAATTGCACTATGTAGTTTTCGGCGATGATTTCGACGAGGTGAGCAACGCCGCTATGGGAACTCCTAACGGCACTACGAATTACTCCCCCGGCCAACTTGAGTTGGCTAAGACTTACTACTGGCGTGTAGATGAGTTTGATGGCGCCGGTACGTACAAGGGCGAAATCTGGAGCTTTACTACTGAGGGCGCGGTCAGCGGCTCGAATCCGGCTAATGGTGTTGTGGACGTAAAACCGTCGGTGGTTCTTAGCTGGGTTGCTGGAGCCGTCGCCGAATCTCACGAGATGTACTTTGGCACGGACGCGGATGCCGTCAAGAATGCCACGACAGGCTCGCCTGAGTACAAGGGGCCAAAAGCACTTGGCGAAGAGAGCTACGACCCCGGCAAGCTTACATTTAATACGACTTACTACTGGCGCATCGATGAGGTCAACAGCGTCAATCCCGATAGTCCATGGCCAGGTAAAGTCTGGAGCTTTACGACCGGCGATTTCTTTGTCATAGACGACTTCGAGGACTACGATGCCGGCGAAAATCAGATATGGTTTACCTGGCACGATGGACTTGGCGCTGGCGCTCCAGGTACTCCCGGTTACGTTCCTGGTAACGGCACCGGCTCGGCTGTCGGCGATGAAACAACTGCCTCTTATACCGAGGAAACTATTGTCTCTGGTGGTCTTCAGTCGATGCCGATTTGGTACGACAACAACAAGCAGGGCTACTCGAAGTATTCAGAGACGGAACTGACGCTGACAGGCCAGCGAGACTGGACCGAGCAAGGCGTCGCGGAATTGTCGCTGTGGTTCAGAGGCTACTCGGCATCTGTCGGCAGCTTCGTCGAAGGCCCGGTCGGCACCTACACGATGACCGCCTCCGGCACAGATATCTGGATAGTGAATGGCGTGGAAGCCGATGAGTTCCACTTTGCATATAAGATGCTAACCGGTGCAGGCTCGATTGTCGCAAAGGTCCAGAGCGTCGAAAACACGAACGTCTGGGCGAAAGCCGGCGTGATGATTCGCGAGACGCTGGACCCTGGCTCAGCGCACGCTTTCGCATGTGTTACACCTGGTTCGGGTGTGTCCTTCCAGCGACGACCCGGCACGGGCCAGACAAGTCTCGACTCGACAACAGCCGGGATCGTAGCACCGTACTGGGTGAAGATCGAACGTGATATGGCCGGTAACTTTACAGCGTACACTTCAGCCAACGGCACGACGTGGACGATGCAAGGCGTATTTGAGCCCATCCCAATGAGCGCGAATACCTATATCGGTTTGGCGGTGACCGCTCATGATGCCGCTCTGACGTGTCAGGCCGTATTCACTAACGTTACGACTACCGGTAATGTCACCGGGCAGTGGACGAGCCAGGATATCGGCATACTCAGTAACGATGCTGAGCCGCTGTATGTAGCTCTGTCAAATAGTGCCGGCACGCCTGCAGTCGTGGTTTACGATGATCCGGCTGCGGCGCAGATAAACACCTGGACCGAGTGGGTCATTCCACTCCAGGCTTTTGCCGATAAGGGTATAGTCCTGACCAATGTTGACAGGATTGCGATTGGCCTTGGCACTCAGGGCAACATGACAATCCCCGGCGGTTCGGGCAAGATATTTATTGACGATGTCAGGCTGACTCGGCCGGAACCGGAACCAGAGCCGGAACCGGAGCCAGAGCCGGAACCTTAAGCCGGAGTTTAGAATATCATGGCCTTTTGCAGGGCTTTATGATAACCGACGATGGATTGCAGTATATACAGGGCTCATACCGACTCGATTCGGTATGGGCCCTTTCTAAGTGGTTACTACGTGACAAGTAAGTAGAGAACTTTCATTTCGTTTGATGGGACGTTTATCAAATAGTTTCCTATATCTCGACTTTGATTGTGTGTGGAATGGCTCGTTAATTATTAGTTACGGGCTTTTGTGGTTTTTCAGGTAAAGGAATTGGTGCCGTGCGTTTGGGGCCGTTGGGCGTTGTGCTGTAATCGAAGCCGAGTTTTGATGGTAATTGGCCGGCGCTCGTTTCGTCGCCGAGTAATTTGTTATGCTCGTCCAAAAGGGCTTCCATAGTGCCTCCTCGCTCAATAGCCCTTCTTATTGTTCTTGTTGTTGTTTCTGTTCCGCCCATAAGCCGGCTGATGCACTTTTCTTCGATCTCAATCATCACGGAAGTTAAATGCTGTTTCTGGGTGTCGTTCAAAACATTGTAGCCTTTGATATACCGCTGTATTACGTAAGAATACAACTGGGCAAAACGACGAGCTACAGCAGGTTTGCTGAGGCTTGTTGCAGATGCAGGTACACCCGTACTCTCTGAAGACAAAGGTATTTTACTTTCGAGCAATTTTAATATTATAATATCGTAGAATTCATACGTTACTGTCCATTCAGCGTATCTTTTAATTCGATCATCGGCAACTTGCAGCAGTAATTCCCCGCCCTCTGGAATGTTTATATTAGTCGCGAATCTGGCTATATGAACTATTATTTCGGGCTTACTGGTCTGGACCACTTCTTTGAGTAGTTCTGTGATGGTCGTGGCAAGTTGGGGATTTGATGTTGCGGCCGAGTTTAGCTGTTGTATAATGGCCGGATTGGTAAGGCAATGGACTGCCCAGTATCGAATAACCATATTCTGATTTTTTAGCATCGCCATAGCTAAATCTGACAGCCGCAAGTCCTCCATGCCATCGATCAAAATCAGGAGACTAATGATTACGTTGGTTTTTCGCTCTTCCGGCCTTAAGGTTTGGGCCTGCTCAAAGCCTTCCTGGATATGTCGATAAGCCGATTCGGAGAACTGTTGAGCGTATTGGCTCTGGGCGCTCTTTCTACTCAGAATGACAGAGCGAACCTGTGCTATGGACGTAAAATCCTTGGTTTTGACTAATTCCAGCACCGCCTCGGAAAGAAAATCATCAATGATTTTTTTGTCCTGATCATCAATAACACCTTTTTTTAGTACATCATCAATATCTTTCGTATTGACGGCTACCGCGTTTGAATTGATTGCTAAGACAAAAAATGCTGTCAGAACAGTAAAAAACGCCCATTTTATCTTCATTTTGCAAACACCCTAAAAAGTCACCGGCATTGAAATAGACAATTCCCAGCTTATATCTGCGTTCAACGTTATCCACTTTAACTTTAAAACCGGCCTTTGTCAAGTGAATTCAGGGTCCTAAAAAGTCCATCTTTTTGTCGTTTGCCTGTTTGGTCTTAACTTTCCGATAAAAGCTGGTAGAATACGGTTAGTTTAAAATAAAGGCCGTAACTATCTGTTTTTGCCGATGGACTATGAGAATGTCTGAACCGGTTCCAAAACTTGTTCGCATAGACCCTTTCCGCCTGCGCCTGGAGCGCCGTGGCAATATGGTGACCGATGCCACCATTTTTGCATCGAGGGCTATCAAGCTTGAGCCTGATGCCGTCCGTCAGCTATGCGACGCCGCCTCTCTGCCGCCGGCAAGGAAAGTCCTCGCTACCGCCGATATCCACGTTGGCTTCGGCGTGCCTATTGGGGCCGTGCTGGGGCTCCAGGACGCGATTATGCCCCCGGCGGTTGGGTACGACATTAATTGCGGCATGAGGCTGCTGCATACGCCATTTTCAAAGGGCGAAATCAACACCGAAAAAATTGCCGCCGATATTGCCCGCGATGTCCCGCTCGGCGAGGGCAGAGAAAATGTGCAGTTGGACAAAGCAGGAATCGAAGCTGTTATCAACCTGGGAGTCGCTGCCGTGCCGGCCCTCGCTCAACGGAGCGGCCACCGGGCGTGGGAAGCCTTCGATCCGGACCAATTTTCTGATGACCTCCAAAGAATCGAGGAGAACGGCCACTTGCCCGCCAATCCCGGCGCGGTTCCGAAAACAGCAATTCAAAAAGGACGTAACCAGCTCGGCACGCTCGGAGGCGGAAACCACTTTATTGAAATTCAATACGTCCAGGAGGTATTGGACGCCGCCCTGGCAAAAACTTTTGGACTTTTCAAAGATCAAATCGTTGTAATGATACATTCGGGTTCGCGCCGGTTCGGCTACGAAATTGCCGACCAATATATGAATGTAGCCGCCGCCAGACCTGAGAATGCCGACCGGCCCAAAATGCTCTCATATCTGCCCACAAACAGCAGCCCCGGTAAAAGCTATATTTCTGCAATGCACGCCGCAGCCAACTTCGGCTTTACCAACCGTCACATTATGGCTCTGCTCGTCAGGCGCTGCTTCAACAGAATGTTCGGCCCCACACCGCTGAAGCTTATCTACGATGTTACCCACAATATGGCCAAGCTTGAAACGCACGGCGGCAGCGAACTTTGGGTACACCGCAAAGGCGCCACCCGCGCCTTCGGTCCGCAACGCATGGCCGGTAGCTATTTCGCACAAACCGGCCAGCCCATCATTACACCCGGCTCAATGGGCACAGCGAGTTTTCTACTTGTCGGAACCGGCGATTCCGCTGAGTCTCTCAGCTCGGTCAACCACGGTGCGGGCAGAGTGATGAGCCGTACTGCCGCTCGCGGAAAATCCCGCAGAGGCAGGATCGTTACACCCGCTTTGATTAGCGACGAACAGTTCAAACGCAGCATGGAGGGCGTAAAGCTGATCGCCGGCGACAGGAGCAAAATCAAGGAAGAAGCACCGGGCGCTTACAAGGACATTGAAGAGGTCGTCCGAATAGTCGTCGAGTGCGGCTGGGCCAAAGCCGTCGCCCGCATGGTACCCTTGGCCGTCCTCAAAGGCTGAGAACATCTAACGAATTTTAAGCCGGTATTCAAGAAATCACGCTGAACTCAGAACGCCGAATACTGAACGATAATAAACCTGTCCGGCAATTCGTTCCTGACGGATTGGCTTTGAATTGGGTTTGTTTTTTCGTGCCCTGAAGGACGTATTATTGCCATATATACCTTTCAAATAAGAGTTTATGATATTTCGTGCCGGTACAAATTGGCTTTGTTTTTTCAAATCGGGTTTTCAACCCCCAGAAAATCTGGGGGCTAAATAATATTGGCTTTGTTTGGCTTTGAATTGGGTTTGTTTTTTGCCGCCCAAAACCGCTCAAAATCATCAAAATCTCCATAAATCTTTGCCATTACTGACTTAACA
>Ga0268285_1001320_pt1 | contig 12115 bp, 8 predicted proteins | sample saktaG_2_FD_190144 | JGI IMG/M metagenome (GOLD analysis project Ga0268285, IMG submission 190144) | Saline water microbial communities from Sakinaw Lake, British Columbia, Canada - sak_2013_06_06_120m | ecosystem: Environmental > Aquatic > Non-marine Saline and Alkaline > Saline ... | reverse complement strand
CACATTGGCGACGGAAATTGATCGCAGGTTGGCATCTTTAATCAAACTGCTCTGGGCTTTCGGTGAGTCAACGACTTCGAATTTGTTCTTTTCCACCTGGCGAACCAGTATGGGCGGCTCGTAGCTGACAAATATCAGGACATCCAGCAAGCCGTCCTGGTCGACGTCAAGCACTTTCAAACCATCAGGATTGGAGGTCAGCTTTTTAAGCTCTAATGCAAGGACTTTTTCGGTTGTCTCAGATTTTTCAGTATTTGCCTCGACCGAATCCGCCCGGTCTTTTTCGCTTGCAGCGAGATCATAAACCGCCCTGAGAGTTCTAAGGTCGTTATCGCTTCTGGATACGTAAAGGCAATCTATACTGCCGTCGCCGTCAACATCGGCCAGTTCCATCGCCACCGGTTCACCCGTCACGCCGACGGGTTTCGGAAACGACAACCTGTCATCTTCGTACTCACTTATGCCGATGACCTTTTCCTTCAGGCTCAAAACGCCCAATTCAGTTTTCCCATCGGCGTCGATATCCACGGCAGACAAGCTCGTAATATCAGCAAAAGCGGGAAATCTCACAGGCTCGGCCAACCCAAACCCTGCCTTTTGCTTGTAAAGAATCAGTTCGGCCGCGCCGGGATCGCTTATCGTCACATCGGCAAGCCCGTCGCCATCGACGTCACCGAGAGCCAGGTCTCGCTTCGTATCCTCCTGCCCGGATGCAAGAGGATAAAACAAAATCGGCCAGTCGTCATCTTTCCGGCTTTCAGCGGCAAATTGATAACAGATAAGCCGTCCACTCAAACTATCGACAGCCAAAACCTCATCCCCGTCAGCCTTATCTATGTTGTGCAGCATCAATGCAAACGGCCGCTCAATAGCAAACTGCAATTGCGGACCCAACTGTCCGCTTTTCAGGCCGAATCGAACGTGCAGCGGTTTTTCCATATCGTTTGTGACAAGGATAAGATCGTTGACGCTATCCCCGTTCAAATCACCAATCTCAATACCCAGTGTTTGCGCGGATGTGGGATATTTCACAGGCTCGGCCAATGAGCCGTCCTCTGTTTGTACGATAAGATAAATACTGTCACGACCGGCCAGAACCAAATCATCGGCGCCGTCATTACTCAGGTCAGCACAAGCCAAAGCATTGGAAGTGGGCAGGCCATCATCAATATTAATCTTTTTCCTTATCGGCCAACTCAGCGATTCCGGCTTATCCGACTTAGCCTGGTCGGCCTTTTGCAGCAGCACATACAGGGCTTTGGGCTCGCCGTAATAAGCCAGATCCGTCCGCCCGTCAGAGTTCAAATCCCCGCAGACCAGACTGTACAGCTTTTCGGAAACGGCGATGCTCTGCTGCTCGAACCGGGTAGGGGGGGTAATAGCATTGATGTCTATGTCATTGAAATCGACAGCGACGTCCTTTTCGCCCGGCCCAACCGCTTCTTTCTGCAAAAGCAGCTCGATTCTGGCCTTTCTGTTATTGGTCAGGGCAATATCGTTTCGGCCGTCACCGTTAAAATCGGCCACCCGCAGGTCTTTAATGCCCCAGTCCAACTTGATGATCTCTATTTCTTCGAATCCATAATATTCTGAGATATCATCAGAGTCCGCCTGCTGGGCATTCAAATTGCCCAGAATCATGCCGGCAAACACTATCGCAAATATAGCCTTATTTATCCGCACAATGAAAACCTCCATTTTTTCTATTAATGTTTCTTACCGTCGGTCCCGCTAAAGCAGCAATTCATTTCAAACACTTCCTTCAGGACAAGAATATTTCACTTTATCCTTAGAACAATACTATACATCGTAATCATAGAAATATCAACGATTTTATAGCTTTTGAGGTTTTCCGCCGGCATACAGTCCAACTACAGTTTTATTGATGTGTATCCACAGTCCAGCACCGGATATAGGGCGGCAAGCTCGAAACAGGGCGGTTTTAGTCCGAGCGAAGTATTCGAAGCGCGATATCGTCCTGGTACTCCGGCGATTCCAGTGTTCGATTGCCGGCGGGGTGGTCGAACGTTTCGTTTTTATCGGTTTTGCCGGTTTTTGTATTTATCCATTCGGCTGTATATTTGCCCTTCGGCAGTTCCACCTGCAATTGTGCCTCGCTGCCGCCATTGATATAAACGGCGTAAGCATGACCCTTTTGTACCAATGCTCGGGCGGTTGCTTTATCCGGGATGCCGTCCTTGATAACCGAATTGTCCGGCTTCATTTTAACAAAGTCGAAGCCGTTGATGAAGTTGCTCAGAATGCCTAACTGTTTGTGCAGGACCGGGCCGCCTCCGCCGGGGGCGTTTATTTTTGCCGTGCCGTCTTCGTGACCTACGTTGAACGAGTAGTCGAGGTTATCGTAGACTGCTCCGCCGGCAATAATGAAATCCCAGCCTTCAAGTCGGTAAGGCTTCGGTTCGCTGCCGGCAAATCCCGTCTCGTCGTCGCCGATGACCCGGTTCAGGCCGTAATTGTCGGTCACCGTATTGGGAGGCTTGGCGTAATGGAAGTTGAAAATCGACACCCGTGGATTGGGATCGGCAATCTTCTGATATTTATTGGCGATATTCTGGGCGATTAAGTGTTTGGCCTTGAAATTGGCCTCAGCTTTAGTAATGGTCTCGGCGATATGCGCCTGCCATTCGAGCGTGACACCGCCGAAGTACGGCTCGTTGCAAATTTCGTAATAAAGGTTATCGAAGTCCTTCAGCTCCTCGACTATTCTGCGCACCATCGCATCCTGCACGGCCAACAGCCTGGGATATTTGAGCGTATAAACCTCGGTACGTTCCATTTTGCCGATGCCGTTGATGTTGTTAGCGGCGTTCATCGGGCTGAGCTGCCACATACTATCTTCGTAGAAAGGGCAGAACAGCACCAGCTCTACCACAACGCCGAGTTTGCCTGCTTCACCGACGAAGTCTCGCAGGCGTTTGAAATAAGCAGGGTCCCACTTGGTCAGGTCAAACTTATTGCCGCCGTTGGCGTAGCCCTGCTCATCGCTTCGCGCCCAGGGGCATATTAATCGTTCTTTTGCCGGCGCCAGGGTATTGTTTTCGATTTTGAACGCCCCGACAGGCTCGCAGTAAGCGCCGCTGAACGTACGAGTCAGGTTAAAACCGAGCGATTCGAGAGTCTTGAAGTACTTCCTGTAGTCGAAAGCACTATTGAGCACGCCTCCGTAATGCTCGCCGGACGTTATCAATATCGTAGGTTTGCCTCTCCATAGAAAATAATGCGGATTATCCGGATGAAGTTCAATTGGCTTAGCTTGTAAGGTTGTAGAGTAAACAGTCGTACTGGCCAATACCAAAAGAACGCTGCAGGCGACAACCACTGGTGTTTTATTTGTCTGCTCGAACATATTAATCTCTCCGTTAAAAATCCGTATTCGATACTTCCCGGATCCACACCGATTGGACCCGATGAATAACAAACCGCAAGATTCGACGTATTATAAAATCCAATTGTAATAATTATACGCATCTGAACAATGCTATCAAGGAAGATTGATAAGGTCGTATATGTGCCGATTACTTCGGCGACGATAAAGAACGAACAGTGGCAGGAGCGGGAATAAACAGAATCAGGGATTAAAAATCTAGCAAAAAACTACAAAAACTGGATGGTTGCCGATTTCGTGTATTTAAGTTCTTTTTCTTTTGCTTCTATACGGCTTTGCCATCCCTTTTCTCCTTAAACCTCATAAAGCGATAAACGTCACTAATAAAATCATGAGCTGTGGTATCGCTACGTGCCTGAATCGGGCAATTGGCACGGCGGGACTCACACCCGCTGGATGGCGGCCTTGTCGGTTGCTCCGTTGTCCCTAGTTTTTCCCTTAGTGCAATCATGGTTGACTGGAATTGAAGGTGTTTTCATAAAACGCGGCTCCAGATTATAAGTGCTAGAAAACTGTATAATACGCCATGTACTTATTTTCCTCTGGGGCCCCGAGGTACAAGCGGTCCCTAGCACCAGCATGTTAGGTCTATTCGTACCAGTCGTCGTTGTTCACTTGGAAGTCGGTATGGTCACTTAGGAAATCGTCAGGTGTTTCGACTCTCGATTTCAATATGCATGAAAAGGGGAATCCGTGATATAAGGTAGTACCGTCACCACGACGCATATCACCATCAGACCCATACTGCAACTCGGCACTGATTGTTCCATAAACAGTCAAAGTTATGTAAGTACTGTCAATGCTCTTAATCTGCACTTCTTCCGCTAATACTTCTTCGATTGTATGATGCGTTGCAACTTCATCTATTTCGATGATCGTTTCGCTGATTGCTGTATTCACTATTTCTCGGTCGATGTGATCAATCAATGATTCCGAAACAGCTTGCCTTGACTTCTCTACTACTTTAAACAATTCGCCTACTGATTCCAATGTTTCCGTTACATATTTGTCTTGTTTATCGATGTCTATGTCAATAGTATCCTGCTGGATATGAGTGTGTTTGTTAAGGTTCTCCACAACGCCTCTAATCTGTTTGCTAATTGATGCAGTATCAATCTGCAACGTATTCTGGACGTAGTCATCTGTGAGCCCCCCTTGGATAGCGAATACTATTCTTTGCCTTCTGCTAATGCCGCCGTCATTCTTGGTTTCGTTACGGTACCATCCACAGGCCAATACTTCGGCATCAGGTGATAGACGAAAAAGAATGTGCCTGACTAACTCCCTTGTAGCATAAGCGAAATTGTTGAAGCGAAGAGGATTGTACGCATCCAATAGATTGTTAATAGCTGCCTCGAAGAGCTTCTTTTCAAACTTGGTAGCAAGTTTAGCTTCAAGCGCAGAGATCAAGGTCTCTTTGCCGGATAGTAGTCGAATGCAGCCGTTTAAGAACTGGTGTTCCATGGTTAATCAAACCTAATGCGAAACTCACCGGACGGGAAATGCGTTAACTTTTTCAACAGCCCCACTGTCCCTAGTTTTCCTCATTAAAGTCGTGTTTACTGATGCCTATTGTCTAAACTCGGCCTTTACCATTGCAAACACCGCATTTTACATCACCACCACCGCCACAATTTTTACATGTGTAGGTGGGTAGAAGCAAGTCAACTATTCTACCTTTTCCTTTACAGGTCGGACATTTCACATGCCCTTTGCCAGCACATGCTTTACATGTTGCCATGTCAATCTCCCTTCTTTTCAACTCTCATTTTCTGCTGTTTTTCTGCAATGATCTCATGTGACAACCAACCAATTCCTCCTGAACTGCCCGCCGTGCCGTCCTACACATCTTGGCAATCTCTTCATTCAAGGGTACCTGTATCCGAGCCTGCACTTGTTCTGTCTTCGGCAAGCCTTGCTACTCTCCGATATTGTACATACTCGTAAATACCACCACCACAAAAGCCGACTGTGGGGAACACAAAGAGAATAAGGACCCATCCTAGAATCCAGCCACGTTCCCCAGCAGTATATTTCGCCAGTTTGTCTCCCCATCGGTCTAGGATAAATGTGCGTCCCCAGTACCAGGACCAAGGCACATATATTCCAGCCAAGAAGAAAACGATCTTGTCAAGAAGCGACACATCTTCACCTCCCTGCGAAATGACAAAGAGAGCAATCGCGCCAAACACAGCGGCCATGACCCATGACCACAAGATGGTTCTTTTCGCCTCCTTCAGCATTGATTCCATCTCATCTCTTGCCTGTGAAACAACTTCCGGGTGCTCCTTCTCGATCGCACGAAGCGCTTCAATGGCGTTCTCACTGATATTGTGTTCTTCATCCTTACTCAAGTATGCCAACCTGGGTATCCACTCTTTGACATCTTCCGGGTACTTTCTTCCTATTCGCCCCAAGGCCTTAACTGCATCCCCACAAATTCCCGGTAGATCGCGTTCTGCGGAGTCCCGGGGCCAATCGTCAGTCAATTTGACAAATCTGGGAACTAGACTTCGAACACCCTCAGGCCATTTTTCACTTATTCGAGCTAATGCTTCGCAGGCCTCAAAGCGGACATGCGGATCGTCGCTATCGAGCAATTCTCCCAACTTAGGCACAGCTCTTTCAACGTCTTGAGGAATCTCACCTCCTATCTTTCCTATGGCAAAACTTGCCATGCGTTGGACTTCTGAATCTGAAAGAAGGCGGATTAAACTTGGGATTGCGTTCTTGGCTATTTCCGGGGCCAATCTACCTGACTCCCCGAGAGCGGAACAGGCATTCTGGATAACATCCTTGTCTTTGTCGTCAAGCAGGTTCGTCAGCTTTGGAATTGCCTGCTCAACATCTTGAGGAAAATCTGCAGCTAGTTGTGCACAAGCGAAAGCGGCGTTTGCACGCACTTGGCTGTCTTCATCTTCCATCAGTTGCAGCACTTGGGGTAGAATGTCCTCTTCTTCTTGTTGAGCCCGGAGTTTACTATGCGATCTAGTCTCAATCAACTTTATGATTTCCGATTTTTCTCTCACGGTATCTCCCTTTCGCTAATCTCTAGATTTCGTGCCGAACAACTAGGGAACAACTAGGGACATTCACCCATTAAAATCTACGCCACACGTCCTTATCAAATTTATTTACACGCAAAAACCTGCCTTCCACTGGAATCAATTGAAAAGCTCGCTCAAGGTTGTTGTTTCATATCATATCCGTTTTCCGAGCCGGGAACAAATACTTTTGGCCACAATCTGATCCATATAGCCGTTATTGCACATATTATTGCTCTTTTATTAATAACAGCGTTTGTCGATGACAAAATGTTGTCAACAAAATTGAAAAAAAAGCAAAAAAAGAGCAAAAAAGGACAAAAAAGCAAGAATTTCCTCAAAAATCTGCGTTAATCAGAATCCGCATTCCAAAAAATGATTATTGATTATTGATTAATTGTCTGAGGTCTCTGTGGATGAATAATGGACGCCGTCTCACGGAGATTTTTTGAGATTTTCCCCGCCTTTTTGTGTCAAGATTCGTATAATAGTTAACGAATTCGTATATCGTATATCGTATGTAGTATTTTGAATGAAAAAAGGGGGTAGACCATGTCATTGATTATTGATTATTGATTATTGATTAATGATAGAAGTAAGACAATTTCGAGCATTGAGCATCTGCGTGAATCTGCGTTCATCCGCGGTTATTGGCTAATTCTCGGTGTTTATTCGTGTGAATTCGTGGTTATATTAAGGTTCATTCGTGGTTAATTTGAACTAAAAATGCAAAAAAAAGCCAAAAAAGAGAGCAAATCTGGTGGTTTTTCGTGCTTAAGTTGAAAAAACAAAGCCAATTTGCCGGTATGACAAATCGGCTTAAAGTATTATATGAAAGGGAGATATGAAGATTTTCATGGTTTTGGGCGGCGAAAAAACAAAGCCAATTCAAAGCCAAACAAACCCAATTTCGGTTAGCCCCCAGACCTGCTCTGGGGGTTGAAAGGCTATTTGAAAAAACAAAACCAAAGCCGGCCATCGGCCGGAAATCCGAAGTTCGAATTCCGAAATCCGAAACGAGTTGAATGGAAGCTATTTGAAAAAACAAAACCAAAGCCGGCCATCGGCCGGAAATCCGAAGCACGAAACACGAAATTCGAAACGAGTCGAATGGAGCCAATTTATTGGCGTTTAGTGTTCTATGATCGAGATTTGCTTTGGATTGTTCGGGTGGGCTTTTCCACTACAATCTGCTTTTGATGGCGTCGAGCTGGTCTTTTGTTACTTTTACGCCTAAATCCTGGGCCATTTTGATGTGTTTCCAGGCCAGAGAATATTCCTTTAACTGATAAAATCCGAAGGCAAGCCCATAATGCGCATCGCCAATTGCCGGATCAATCTCCACTGCCTTGAGATACGCAGCCACTGCCTGCTCGTAATTCTCATTGTTGGAATACGCTGCCCCGAGGTTATAATAGACCATAGGTTCATTAGGCTCTAATAGAACAGCTTTTTTATAATGCTCAATGGCCATACTGTACTTATCCTGCCCGAAATAAGCATTGCCCAGATTGACCAGGGCGGAAAGCATATCGGGTTTAATAGCAAGAATCAGCTTGTATTGCCAAATTTCATCCTCAACCATTCCCATTTTGCTGTAGCAAATTGCAAGGCCGTAATGGGCATCGAGATAATCCTGCTGAATATCCAAAGCCTTCTTGTAATGAATTACGGCCTGCCCGTAATCAGCCTTCTGGCTATAAATATCACCTAACTGGCTATAACAACCGGCGTCTTGAAGTCCCAGAATAATCGCTTTCTTCAATTCCGCTACTGCCTGGCCATACCTTTGTTGTTTGCTGTAAACCAGGGCAAGATTCTTGTACCCATCTACAAAGTTGGGATCCAACCTGATCGATTGTGAATATTCAGAAACCGCATAGCTTAACGAGCCTCGCTGGGTGTACGCATTCCCAAGATTGTTGTGCGTCTTGGCGTCATTTGGATTAATATCCAGGGCAGCTTTGTATTCGTTGACTGCCTGTGAAATCTGCCCTTTTTTCAGGTAAATGTTGCCCAGATTTGCACGGGATTCGGACAATGTCGGATTTATCTCGACAGCGCGTTCAAACGCCAGCAATGCAGACTCCATATTACCGACATCGCTGTAGCTGTTCCCAAGATTATTGAAGAAACAGCCCAGCGTCTGAATCTTAGTCAGATTCTTCAAATAAATGCTCCGACCGTTAAGTCTGGGCACCTTGAACTTTTTTATATAGTGCTCATCGGGAGCATTTCCACCTTTGCTTGTGGTTTCAATATTGAATCGCACACGCCCGTCATCGTATCTGACAAAAAAATGCCCCGGCACAACAACTCCATGCAAAGGAATGCCAAGTCGTTCTCCGATTGCAAGATAAAGAACGGACATACTCAGGCAATATCCTTGTTTTTTATCCATGACGGTATGCAAAAAAAGGCTATTCGGATCGCTTGCCTCCGATATCGAACTAAATCCCAGCTTACCAAATAAATAATCGTTTATTACCGGAACCGCCCTGAAGTCCGCCCTGAGCTTTCTTTGACTGAGAATTTCGCGAATTTCCACAGCTATCTCATCCAAATCTTGCAGATATCTTCGGCCGTTCACCATTTCACTCCAGTACTCCGAGATAATCAAAGCAGCTGTTGCCAAATCAACATCATCTCCTCTGAGTCGAAGGACCTGTTCAATAGACCTTGCGTACAGACCCGCCTTGCCATCATTAGCAAGGGGTGCGTGCCGCTGTGCAAGCAGCACCGGCGAGAGAACCAAAATACAAATTATTACCGAAAAAATCTTTTTCATAGTCTATAAATATTATATACTTTAAGGCCGTTTTGTTCAATGTTATTCTTTGATGATGGGAGAAATATAATGGGTACCAAATGCAATACTTCCATGGACACCTTGTTTTGTCTTGCACCCTCTGTTCAACCTCACACATGGCGTAACACGTTATCCACTGCGTTGCTGCTTCTCGGCGTCCTTATCATCGGAGCATGTCATCAGGCCGGCCCTGAGAATGTGACAAGTGAACCAAATGCAGAGCAGGCTGCGCCGCCTACTGAAATGAGTCTCTTCGACGGAAAATCACTCGGAAACTGGAAAACTACCGATTTCGGGGGGCAGGGAAAGGTCTATGTCAAGGACGGCAGCATTTACCTCGAACTGGGCAACGATATGACCGGCATAACATGGGCCGGCCCGCTGGTGCGTATGAACTACGAAATCACGCTGGAAGCCATGCGGGTCTCCGGCAGCGACTTTTTCTGCGGGTTCACTTTTCCCGTCAACGATAAATGCTGCTCGCTGGTTCTTGGCGGCTGGGGCGGCTCGCTCTGCGGATTGTCCAATATCGACTACTATGACGCCGCCAACAACGAGACGACCCGGTTTGTTTCTTTCGAAAACGGTAAGTGGTACCACGTCCGCCTGCGTGTCACACCCAACAGGATCCAGGCATGGCTCCAGGAGGAAGGAGAAGAGCCGCTCGTCGATATGGACATAACCGGCCGAAAGATCGATACCCGAGCCGAAATGGATTTGTGCCAGCCGATGGGCGTTGCGACCTGGCAGACCGCCGGAGCGGTTCGCAATATCAATCTGCGAAAGCTAACTGAATAAGCATCGCTGTCGCTATTCTACCGCCGCTTCGTCGCTGATTGGCATTCCCGCCCCCTGGCGTTTGAACAGGTCTATCCGCATCCAGCGATTGCTCTTGAACCGCCACCGGTTTGCCAGTCCGACCGTTATGATGCTGATAGTTGCCCCGGTCCATGGCCCCAACGCGCCAAGCCCGGGAAATAGCTTAACAATAAATAAGCTGCCGGCTCCCAGCACGACAATAGCACCAAATGCCGAGACCGCCGCCAGCCAGAGCGTATCGCCGGCACCGCGCAGCGAGCCGTTATAGATTAGTGTGGCGGCATCAAAGACCTGGTAAATTGCCGCCAGAACGAAAATCCTGATGCCAATGGCGATGACCGTATCGTCTGAAGACCAGAACGCCATGATTGAGTTTCTAAAGACCAGAAGGCATAGACCGATCAATCCCATGTAAACCAGCCCTATTCTCAAACACACGCTGGTTTGTTTGATTGCCACATCTTTCTTCCCCTCCCCGATCGACTTTCCCACGGCGGCCGTCAAAGCAGTCGCAAGGCCCACTACAGGCATAACCGAGACATTCACGCATGAAAGAACGGCACTTGTAGCCGCCAGGGCGTCTTTACCAAATTGACCGACCATCGCGAACAAAATCACTCCCCAGAGCGCAATATTCACCATCAGTCCGATTCCCGCCGGAAGGCCAACCTTGAGCAGGTCTTTCATTTTGGCAAAATCGATATTCAAACTATGCCTGCTCTGAAAGCTCGTATTGATATCACCGATCAAAAAGACCGCCATTCGAATAGTCGAACCCGCGGCAATCCCGATAAATGTCCCCCAGCCGGCGCCGGCGATTCCCATTGCCGGAAAGCCGAACTTGCCGAAAATCAACACGTAGTTAGCCGCGACGTTCACTATCTGCCCGGCTATCGCCGAGTACATCATAACAACCGGCCGATGCACCCCCATGAAAAACTGGCTGCTCGCCCAGACAAAAACCGCCAGGACCTGGACGTAGAGCATAATCCGCAGGTATATAACCTCCATCGCGGCAACAGCCGGCTCGTGGCCAAGCATTTTGAATATCGCAGGCGCCGCCGGCCACATAATCGCTACAACAACAACCGAATACGCCAAACCCATATATATCGCCTGCCAGCAGTAATTCGAGCAGGCCTTTTTATCTCCTCTGCCGAGGCTCTGGCTGACAAACGTATTGATGCTGGTCATCACCCCGATTGCGAATGCGGCCGGCAAAAAACTGACATACCCCGCCGGAAGAATCGCAGCAAGCTCTTCGGTTCCAAGCCGTGAGACCATGAACCTGTCAACAAACTGCATGATAGTAAAGGAGATATGCGCAACCACCATCGGGGCCGCCAACGTCAGCATGTACTTAAGCGAGGTCTCGTCTTTGGGCAAAGTTTGCGAAAGTAAAGTCGATTTGTCAGTCATTAACGAAGACCCTGTTCGTTCAGATTCAGCTTCTTCAGCAACTTCTCGGCGGTCATTCCCGAAACCTGGACATGCTTGACCGGGCTGGTTGTACCGGAAATGATACTCACGGCGTTCTTTTTCACGCCGAGCTGTTTGGATAAGAACTTAATCAGGCATTGATTGGCCTTGCCTTTTTCCGGCGCCGCTGAGACCTTGACCTTCAGCATATCGTCAAGCAGTCCGCAAATCCGCGTCTGCCCACTGCTGCCCGGCACAATCTTTGCTACAAAAACCGCACCTTCATTATGTTCTTCAATCGCCAGATTTCCCATAGGATTGTTTAGCCCCCAGGCCTGTCCCGGGGGATTTTGTCAAGATATAAAAAACACGCAAAATAACACATGTTGTTTACTCAATTTTCTCGCGCAGGTTCGACCCGATCGCCAACTGAACATACTTTTCAATCTGCTCTGCAAGCACACCCAACGATTCAAGCTGGAAATCTTCATAATGCCCCGGGATCAAATCGCCTTCCAGCGTCCTTTTGGCGATTCTAACACGTATAATAGAAGGCGGCCTCTCAGTCTTCGTAAAATCGCTGTCTTTATGCTCGGTCAATTCCACCCGCCAGTCCTC